>Ga0181408_1000500_pt1 | contig 12678 bp, 19 predicted proteins | sample 31SPOviralmetaG_FD_130137 | JGI IMG/M metagenome (GOLD analysis project Ga0181408, IMG submission 130137) | Marine viral communities from the oligotrophic San Pedro Time Series (SPOT) site, San Pedro Channel, CA, USA - 31 SPOT_SRF_2012-02-16 | ecosystem: Environmental > Aquatic > Marine > Strait...
ATATGGAGTTGATCAGTGAGAGTAGGTGATTTAGTTAGGTATCCCGGTTGGGATGAGGTCGGCGTGATTGTACGTGAGATCCCCGGCACCGAACGGCGTAAGGTTGTGCATTGGTCGGTGTCTGGTATGGCGAGTCATACCGAGAAAGATTTGAAGGTGGTAAGCAATGGCAGATCCTAAAGAGAAGTTTGAGGATAACAATACAGATGTTGTAGAGTTTAATGATAAGAAGGTATCATTTTATGTTGACTCTGCTTGTATTATTTGCAACGTCTGTTTATATGAAGCCCCTAACAACTTTCGCGAGAGTGATGACGCAACTCATGACCTCGTATATAAACAACCGGAAACCGAGGAAGAACTTGCTGAATGTTATGAAGCGATGGATGCCTGTCCGGTTGAAGCAATCGGCGACGATGGAGTAGAATGATGGCGAGAGTCATAAATAAAATACTTATAGTTATTGGTATAATCTGTTTATGGGAAAATAGAGAACATATTGTACCAGCGTGTATCACTGTTAAAGACACTGTAGTAGGAGCGTTTTAGTGTAACGTAGGTTATATGCACATAATATACAAGTGGTAGATGGTGGTTTATTGTGGTTTGTAGTGTTATTTTGTGTTAGCATGTGTTTATATTATGTTTTATAAATGTGTTTTGCATGCGGTGGGGCTTTATACCTATACGCACACACACTGTCAAGCACATTTATTTTGACATTCTTTTGACATGTCACACACGATGCGCGACACATGCGACAGCATGCGGACGATAATGCCCGTGTAACCTGCGTTATGCGTGGCTGTATACACTCACGTGTGATTGCATGCGACAGGGGTGCGTTAAACTATTTGTAACTTTTATTCCGAGAGGTAAACATATAACATTATGGAATCATTAAATAATATCTGTATCACTCTCATGTTACAAATGTGTCATGTAACACCGCATGTTACGCACGGTGGCTGTCACATGATGTATACACGCGAGGATACATTATATAAAATGTCTAACGATTACAGTAACTTAGTTAGCGTTCACCTTAATGGGAGAGGAATACATGCGACAGATACGCGACCGGCTGCGAGAAAAGTATCCGAGATCATATAAAATAATATCTAAATCAACAGATGTGGCGTTCCATGTAGGTTATTGGGGGATGTGTACAGTTGCATTGTATACATACATGTTACAGTATAGTGTTAGAGGATGTGCTGACAATATTGACAAATAATTGACCATCACTGTGTCTGACACTGTTTTGACGTTTATTTAACAGCTGTCAAATTGTTGTCAAACGGGGGGGCCCCCTCCCCCCTACCCCGAATGTATGTCTCGGCCAATGGCGCGCCTGCATGCTCTGGCTAAGCCCCTTCTCGATATCGCTAAGAAATTTTCTGAAATTACACGCCTAAAAATTTTCAGAGATTTAAGACATATATATTATATGGCTAGCGATAATAAAACATTGAACGACACACAATGCCGGACATACGCATGCCCCGAGTGTGGAGGGCAGATTAGATGGTCATGTGGGTATACAGGAAGGGGTTACGCACATTGTGAGAATTCAGCCATAGTCACCCGCGTATTCGAATTAGATACAATACGCACTATGAAGTTTTGCGAATGGCACGGCTATTGTGAAAGGCGCCCAGACGGTAATATGGAGATATACTATTACGGCCCTATTTAATATATGGGCAGTAAGAGGGCAGCTGACCCATTAAACGCAGTTGTGGATGCGTATAGTGGGTCGATCGATACATTTAAGCCGCCGCGTTGGGCGAGAGGGTTTAGGCGAAGCTTTAAGTTGGGTGATTTAGTAACACTTGCACCAGAATTCAGGTATTCAATTGCAATTTCCCAGCCTGACTTCGGTCGATATGTAGGTATTGTGGTTGAGGCGTACGCAAATCAAGAATATATGGTTGTGTGGACAAACCAGCCCTTAGTCCATGGTATTAAAAAGGGGATGTTCAACGGCGATCATTTGTTAAAGGTAGAAAACGCAGATAAAGCGCTAATGAATGTTAGAAGTAATAAATGAGCAGCCGTGAACCAATGCAATTTGTGATAGGCGATTTAGTTTATTATAATAGAAAGGATGAGGATAATCCGCTAGACACTGTGGGCAATCAGGCAGTGGGTATCGTTACGCGCGTGGGGCGAGCGAACGAGGTGTGGCATATCCCGGTATACGCGGTATATTGGTTAAAGGATGGAATTGTTTCAGAACACCTTGCAAATAATCTAGAACTGGTGTATAATGTATAATATGGACTATTTATTGTATGCTACTTTCTAAAGACACGGTTGTAACCCTTATTAACGAAAAGCTTTCCGCTAATGATAAGTCGGATATTCGGAAATTAATCGGTACGGAATTGGATAAGCGTATTAAACGTGAACTTAAAAAGATTCTTGCGGATGAGTTAACCACTGCTCTTAAGTCTAAAGATACAAAGGCTGATATCGGCGAAATAGCGAAAAAGGTCATCAAAAAACTGTACAAGGACCTTTCGTTCCATCACCCGTATATTATTGATCGCATTAAGGTGTAAATGAGCAACAACAACACATGCGCTAGCGTTGGTTCTTGGATTAAAGATTGTTACCGTAAAGACCGGTCACTTGGTTTTGTGTGGCAAATCGATGGTGAAACTGACATGATGTACGTGCAATATCCGAAGACCGGCAAAAGGACATGGGTCCGGTGGAAAAACAGCGGTCATTATACGGTTATTAACAAATAAATAAACTATTTATAACGATTTTAAATCGGAGATTCTTTATGAGATACGCGCTTATTCTATTTACTTTGACTGCATGTGGTATACTGGTGTCTAATGTGGGTACGGATGTGCAAGACACTGCGATTGACACAGAAAATTCTAGCGAAGAAAAAGTCGGCGAAGAAAATTCGCGAATGGCGCCAAACGCGGGGTCTGGTCAACCCACCTACACTAATTCGAATCCCGATTCCGCGGCGGATATTAGCACTCGTGCGCCAATTCCTGCAATAATCCTGCCAAATAACGTGTGTGTAATTAATACTGATCTGTCACCGGACCGGTCAATAGAAGACCATATTTTAGCCTGTATTCGTGCTCAACAAATAAGGCGCTCGATTCAAAAATAATACCCCCTATTTACTTATGTGGATATTGAACTTGAAATTGGCGATATAATCGTCGACAGTGCTTCTGGTGAGGTTGGGTTGCTTATAGATCGGTATAGTCTGTTTGACGATATATTTGACTACAGCGAGGACGGTGGGAAGAACCGAATTTTTGTTTGGGCATGGGAAATATATTGGACCGGTCCAAACCCAATCGGTGAAGCCACCGCAAATCGATATCATCCTTACACGGAAGAGGGTTTGTTTAATTTGATTAAAACCGGCACCTTCTTACTTAAAAAGCGAGGATAATGTTATGAAAGACTTGTATTCTGCTATGGAAGGTGTTATACTGGAAGTAGGAGATTTGATAGTCGATGAGACCACTGGTTTTGTCGCGTTGCTGATTTTTCGCGAAAGACGAATTGATATGATTTATGACGACATGTATTTTTGGCATGTCCGATGGGTTAAGAATATTGATCGACATGCGGAAGATCCGACAAATGTCCCATTATCAACTATATTAGAAGAAGAAGGCTTGAAGCTTTCAATTGTAGTTGGCATGCTTACACATTATTCAGCAAACGGAGGTGAACATGAGTTCTAATTGGAACGTGTATAAGTTATTCAAAAACGGTAAACGGGCAAAAGCCCCGATACATACTTTTTCTTACAGCGGTGACGACAATTCGGCCAATGATTATTTTAAAGAATTAGAAATCAAAAATTTAGTCGAAAAATACGGAGAAAAAATAAAAAAATCCGATTTTAAAATCTTGAATGCTAATAATACTCAAGAAAGAATTGAATCGACCGATGAACAAAAGTTTGAAAAATCAAAAAATAAAGTCTTAGGTCTAATCATTAAAAATAAAGATATAAAAACAAAAAGAAATATTAGCGGCGGACTTGTTTATTCAAAGGAGACAAATTGGAAGTGGCAATGGGCAGCTTTAGAAAGCGCAACTAACAATTATATTGAAGGCTTGTCTGAGTGTTTTGATACGTATGAGGATGCAATCGATTGGATGAAACAAAAAATAGATACAAACTAATTCATGAAACGCCGTCCAAAGGCGATTTAGTAAAAATAATAAATCACGAATTTACATATGATGGTGAGAATTCAAGTGTTCTATATGGCATAGTTTTGGGGACACCCTCTGAGTCTGGTCCACAAATGAAAATGTTTCATGAGGTACAAGTTTATATATTAAAAACAAACGTAGTGACTCCATTTCCTATTGGTGGCGTTCAAATTATTTCAAAAATTGATAAACAGGGCGCTACTTAGACTAGAGGGCTCTATTGGAAAATTTTGTTACAATTCTTTGTCAAACAGCTATTGGAATAAATGCGCTATTATTGGTTGCTAGCATGCCACTTGGAAGAGCCGATTTAGGTTGTTTAGCAGTAATTAATATCGCTTTGCTGAGCACTCACTTTTTGTTCAAAGAGGAGGAATAAAGAATGAAAAAAATGTTATATGGAATTATTTTTATATTATCTTTTGGAGCTAACGCACAAACAACGGTACCACAAAACAAAGAAGGTGTCAATGTTGAAGCTAATAATATCACAACTCAAATAAGTAACTCTCTAACGGCTAATGAAAGAAGAGTTAGAGAAGCATCTGTTAGGGTGGTCACACCCAATGGGCATGGGACAGGTGGGCTGATTAAATACAAGGATATGCATTTAGTCTTAACTGCAGCGCATGTGGCAGATGGGGCTTTAGGGCAGACTTATCTATTGGCTAGCGAAACAGAACAAAAATGGGGAGTCCTTGTATATAAAGATGCACTGAACGATATTGCGCTACTCTATCTGCCAGAAGAATTTACGTATGCACAGCCGATGCGCTGGAAACCACGTACAGAACTGATCGAAGTGGGTCAAACAATAACATACTCAGGATATCCCTCGTGGCACAGTCTTTTAAGTTTTAGAGGACATGTAGCTGGTTTCGAAACTCATCCAGACTCTGGACGACAAATAATATTACAAACTTACGGATGGTTTGGTTGTAGTGGCTCAGTAATTTATGACAACGACGGCAAAATTATTGGTATTTTGTGGGCAATTGATGTAGAGAGAAGACCAAGCTTACAAGTTCAAGAAAACATAGTTTGGGTCTCTCCAATTCAAAATTTAGATATTGATTTGGCATTAACAGCACTGTGTGCCGGTATACCAGAATCGCCCAGAGCTTGTAGATGAATCCATCATGGAGAGAATTTTTAACAGAGAGTGGTCCAAGTATTGCTGGAATTGTTGTTTGTCTAAATGATAAACAACAATTTTTAATTATAAGACGCTCGGATATTGATGAAAGAGAAGGTCAGTGGACGATTCCGGGTGGACATATAGATGAAGAAGACGCCTCAATTGAGTCCGGTGCGGTTAGAGAATTAGATGAGGAAACCAATCTTTTATGTGATACCTCTGATCTTGTGTATCTTGGTGAACCAAAGCCTAAAAAATTCTATTTTCTAACAAAAAAGTGGTATGGTACTGTAAGTGTTGATAAAGAAAATCCAAAAACTGGGAAAATTGAGCATGATAGTTATAAGTGGGCTACCATTGAAGAGATAAAAGACATTGACAATAGTGAAATTCCGATCTATTTATTGGAGAAAGCTTTGGAAATGTCTAAAAATGAATGATCTTTATGAAAATCTCGATGAAAAAAAGCGTAAGTTGACCAAAAAACCCAGTTCAGAGAAGAATTTGGGAGATTGGTTTAAGCGCAAGGGGGCGCCCGGTAAGAAAGGCGGCTGGGTTGACTGTAATACCTGTCGCGACGGCAAGTGTAAACCTTGTGGGCGCTCCGGTGGTGAATCAAGATCAAAAAAACCAAGGTGTAGACCTACTCCAAGTGCTTGTAAAGGCTTTAAAAACGAGGAATTATATATGGATTTAGAACAAATTATTCGCGAAGAGCTAGAAACAGTTTTATCTGAGTCTCATTCTAAAAAAGAACTTGAAGAAGAGGAAGGAAAGAAAGATGCTTGTTATAATAAGGTAAAATCACGTTATAAAGTGTGGCCGAGCGCATATGCATCCGGAGCTTTAGTGAAATGTCGTAAGGTTGGCGCTGCCAATTGGGGCAATTCTAAAAAAGAATCTTTACAGATGATGATTGAGGACGAATTAGCTCAAGTTTTAGATGAAAAGAAACATAAATTCAGCGAAGGTAAGAAACTTCCACCACATTGGTTGGCGCAAGGTCTTAAAGCAGACCCTCTCTGTGATGAAAAAGTTCCTGATGGTGCCTCAATGAGAGAATATAAAAAATGTCTAGAGAGCCCTGCAGCTTACCAGAGACCGCCGCGGAGAAGTCTTGAAGAAAAAGCCAAAAAACCCTGTAAACCATCCAAAGGAAAACGCTTTGCAAAGCGTGTAGACGGTAAATGTCGCTCATTTGGACAGAAAGGGCAAGCAAAAAGCGGTGGTGATCGTATCAGACCCGGAACAGCTAAGGGTGATGCGTACTGTGCGCGGTCAGCAAAGATTAAAAAGTGCAAAAATCCCCCATGTGCCAATGCATTGTCCCGTAAAAAGTGGAAATGTCGTGGCTCTAAATCTATGAAAGAGGCAGTCAGGAAAGTAAATGCTAAATGATGAGCAAATTTTAGCTAAAACCATAGCGTTGCTTGATGTTTTACAAGAAGAATGCTGGGACGGCTACACACAAAAGGGAATGAAGAAAAAAGGTGACAGAAATGTGCCTAATTGTGTGCCTGTTGAAGAAAAAGTACTGCGAGAAGTCACCGAAGATGAGATGAGAGTGCTGGAAGATATATTAGATGATCTAGACCCAGCAAATCTGCCTCTAAATGACCTCTTTGGTGGTAAAATGCGCGCTGTTATACCGTTTCCAACCATTGATCCATCCACAGACCTTGGAAAGTTTGCAAAATTCTTCAAAACTCAAGAGTATAATGTAGATTGGGACAAAGGCATGGTCTTTGCCGAGCGAGATGTGCGCACAGCCGATGATTTAGTCAATACTTTAATTGGTATGCAGGGAGGACAGCCCGAAAAGAAGAAAACCAAGAAGATTCAGATGAAAATTGGCAAATTATTCAAAAAAATAGCCGATTTAAGCAGAAAAAAGGACGAATTATACCAAAAAGTCTATGAGTACTTGGCTGGTATTGACTATAAAGGTCCAAATGGCAAGCCAATTACTCAATCACACCAAGTTACAGTAAAAATGCGTAACGCTGCGCTTGATGAGAAGGAAGCAGAGAATTTAGACAGAATTCACACTCAGATATATTTATACATCGTAAATCCGGGTGTTGCAGGTCCTGCTGGTTATGATTTAACCGAATTAGCAACAAAATACGCCGAATATTGGCAAAAGAACGCTGCATTCATCAAAAAAGAGATAAATAACCTCGATAATGACAAATTTTCCATTATTATCACTCGACATCCGGTAGATGTGCTCAGAATGAGTGATTTTGACAAAATTACCTCTTGCCACTCTCCGGCTAGCCGTACAAACGCCTATCAGTCCTATTATAAGTGTGCTGTAGCAGAAGCACAGGGTCACGGCGCGGTTGCTTATGTGGTGGAAACCGAAGATATTGTTAAGTGGAGTGGACGAAGCGATATGTCCATGGATGAAATTGAAGAAGAAATGCAAGATGGTGAAATATTCTATGATGATCAGCGCTATAATGCTGGTGAAATCAATCCAATATCACGGACCCGAATCCGTCACGTTAGATATTATGACACAGATGAACCGGAGCGCTGGGATGACGGACAAGACGTTGGGATGCCTGAGAAACGAGTATACGGTGCTGATATTCCCGGCTTAGTCGATAGAGTTACTGACTGGTCTCGTGATAACCAAGAAGAAGTCATCGCAAACATGCCCAAAAAAAATGATGGTGATACAATTGACTTAAATAAATTTATGATCTTTGGTGGTTCTTATGAGGATACTCAAGGCGCGGCAGGTCGTGAAGCATTAATGAGACAGCTATTAGGCTTGGAACAACGCGTTAGCGGTAATATGAAGCAGAACACAGAAACCGAAGATGATTTGGACGCAGACTTAATCGGAGACATCAGAGCATCATACGAAAATCAGTGTCAAGAGATTGTTGATACTTGGAACCAGCGTGCGGCTGTTACAAAAATTAGCTTCGACGTCGAAGAGGACGGTGGAGAAGGCGTGTATATTATCGGTAGGGCCGAAGTTGTGATCGAGTGGAACAAGAGTGATTGGAATAGGCTACCAACCGCGGTTGACCGAGTTGTCCAATATTCTCCAGATGCGATTAACGATATATATGGAGATTTATTTACTGATCGAGCTTATATGGGGCGCCAAGGCGATACCATCTTTTGGACATGCGGTGTAAATCTAGAACATCCAGAGTTGGGCGGGCAATCTTATTATGCTTTAGTAGAGGAGTTCGCCGATGCTTGTCAAAAAATTGACTCTTTAATCGATGACCGTCATGACGCGTGGAAAGAAATTTTGTCAAATTATTTCAGGCTCGAAGGTCAAATGGTCGGCGGCGAATATCTGCAGTTGGCTATGAATATTGAGAACGGTGAGTTAGATTCTTACGAGTGGGACGTGGAAACTGATGGGGGGTATGAGGACAGCTATGAATCATATGCCTCTGTCAGCTTTGAGTACGACTCAGAGGAATGGAAAATGTCTCCGCAGATACTAGAGAGGCTTTTAGATTCTCGCGAGTTTAAACTGCTTCTAAGGACGAATTTGTTAGCTAGCGCAAGACAGGAAGTTGGAACAGAATATCATTTAGATATTGCTCATTATACTGTCACTAGAAGTGGCGAAGAAAGAGTTGTGCAAATACAGTTTAAAGTCGATGCAGACGACAACGCCGAACGTGTAGAACTTTTTAAAGAATTGGTCACGGGCGAAATGGACGATGAGGATAATCTTACTGTTTACTTTAGAAAAACCCTTGCGCAAATTAAAGCGCAAAACATGTCCGGTCAGTGGACTGACGATGTCAATGAGCAGTTTGTAGGAAACTGGAAAAGGTTTATATTATGAAATTTCCATTAATGTTTGAAAACAGCAAGGTGCCTGTTTGGTTATCTAAAATCGTACCTATCGAGGTTGGTGCTTTTAGCTTTGCTATATTTGTATTTTCTCGTGGAGAAATGTCAGAAAGAACCAAGAGACACGAAACAATACATTATAAACAACAACTTGAAATGTTGTTTGTATTTCAATGGATTATGTACGGTGTGTTTCATCTTAGAGGTCTTATATTAGGATTAAATGGCGTTGAATCATATTTTCAAAACCCATTTGAGCTTGAAGCGTATGATAATGATAAAAATGAAAATTATTTAAATGAAAGAAAACCATATGCCTGGATCAAATACTGGAACCAGTCATGAAACTTCTAATTGAAAATTGGCAAAAGTTTATAAACGAAGATGAAGACGTCACCATGGATATGGGTGGTAAATCTTGGAACCAAGTAGAAATAGACAAGAAGAATCGTGCTAAACAAGGCGCGGAAGCTGCCGGCTTTCACTTTGACCGTAAATTAGGCAAGGGTATGATGGGAGAAGTTTATTTGGTCGAGAATAAAAAGACCGGTGAACGCAATGCTATGAAGCATGTAGTAAAAAGGTTATACGGCGGTCCGGACACAGCAGACAGAGAAGCACAAAACTATCGTTTTGCTATGGACAACAAGGCGTCGATGAACGAAAAATTTGCAAAATACCTTCCAGACGTGTATGATGTAGAAGAGACTGTAAAGGATTATTTCATTTTTATGGAACTCTTAGAAGACATTCCCGATAGAGTTAAGGCAGATTTGTTTGCTCTGAATTCAGATGATGCAGATTTGTCAAGGCATGAAAAATACACTAGATTGTTTAAAGATACCGAAGCAATTTATGAAGTTATCATACAAGGTTTGTATGGAAACCTTATGTTGAGACAAGGCGACCCAAACGTTTATCATGATATTATGCAGGAAGTGCCAAACATTGTGATGAAAAAGATAACAGAAATGTCCGGACATAACTGGGAATTTTTACCAGCCGAGACGTTATCTGATTTGGTGGTAGAGGCTTCCCTTCCTTATTTAGAACAAGATTCCTCATTTTATGAGCAGTTGCCTAAGTATTTTAAAAGAGAACTTAGTGAGATTTATACAGACATTCTTCAAAAACAAATTGTGCCTATTCACGGTGGACATGGCAGAGTTAGTGCTGCCGGCAAAGCTGGAGAAAAAGTTGAGAGAAACTTTCCTGAAGCCGAAGGTTTGATGCGGGCAATGAAATATTTTCTTGATCGAGAAAACTGGCAACCCAAAGATATCCATTCTGGAAATGTCATGATCCGGCCGGGTACGAAAAATTTTGTAATTACTGATCTTGGTCTATTTGATTTAAAGAGTATTTAATATCATGAAACTCTTAATGGAAAACTGGCGGAAATATGTAGCCGAGAGCGAACAAACATCTCACTACGGTGATTTGTATTTGTTTGAAAATGATACTGTCACCAAAACATCTTTTTATGATGCTCTTAATACTTTATCTGAATCAGACGGCGATGTTGATACATTTTTAGAAAATTGGGAAAATTCAATTGACCATATGTTCGAAAATCTCAATGAAGCAGTGCCAATCGAAACTGGTGTTGGAGTTGTTGATAACGCTATATTAAAAGCTTCAACACAAGCCTACTTAGCTCTTCAAAAACTAAAGGGTAAGGCAGTTGGACCGGTGATGAAGGCTGTTAATAAGATAAAAAATTATGCTGAGAAAAATCCTAAAACTGCACAAGCAGCATTCTTTATTGGCACTGCATTAGCTGGTGCCGCGGCAGCGACTGCATATGTACACCTCCAGCAAGATAATTCAATGGATATGCAAGGATTACAAGACACTATGCAAACCATGATATCAAACTTCAAAACCACTGTAAATACTCTTGAAGATACAGCTATTAAAGCAATGCAAGATTTTGATTTTCAAGCAAATGCGCCTGGTAATCAAGCAGCCACATCCTTTAAGGCACCGGAAGGATGGGAATATTGGGGTGACGGAGAATGGTTAAGTCCAGAATTTATTAAGCAACAGCAAGCGGAACTAGAGCAGATAGGAAATCAGGTATCAAAGGCTATTGATGATCCGGGACTAGAGCAAGCAATGAGCGGGTGGGAAGATAGCATTGAACAACAAATGCAGGGCGATCCCGGATTCTTTGCTGATGCTGAGACGGCCAAAGATGTCGCAACACAAGCGCAAGGCTCTATAGATTGGATTGGCGATTTTATGCCACCGGATCACGATCCTGAAGTATTTAACGAATATGGCCCTTACGGAAAAAGTATAATAAATTGGGGAGATGATGCTACTCCTGATGAAATAAACAACGCACTTGAGCGCGCCGCCGAACAGTGGGCTGAATTTAAAGAAATGGCAGAAACATTCGAAAGCGGAGGTAGCTTAGAAGATCTCAACATGACAAGAAAAGACTTCAAAAGATGGGCGACAGATTCTGTTCACGCCCCAAATCGTCCGGACAATATAGCTAGAAACATTGGGAGAGGTGTCAAAGCTGTTGCTAGCAACACCAACCTCCCGGGAGGTACAAATGATTTGGATGCGGGCCGCTACATATATTCTGGCAGAGGTATGATACCACCAAGCTATATGAAAATGTTGAGAAAAGTTATGAGAGCATCATTAAAATGAAGCTCTTACTTGAAAATTGGAAAAACTATGTTTTATTAGAGAATATTGAAACGGCAACACGATTATCTATATTTGATTTTGATGAAACAATTGCCTTTTCTGAAGGCTTCATAAATGTTATTGATAAAAAAACTGGTGAAGAATTTCAAATTAGCTCACAGGAAGAGTATGACAAATTAAAAAACGATGGTGGTTATGAGTTTGATTTTTCGCCCCTCGAACAAGTAAATAACGCAGTTGAAAATCCAAATATTACTTCAATTATGAGAGATAGGTTACAAGATTCAAGTACTCAAGTTATGGTTTTAACCGCGCGGGCTCCAGTGTCGGTCGATGATATTCATAGAGTGCTGCAAATGTTTGACGAACCGATTGAAACTGAGAATATTATTATAATCGGTAACGAAGGGGCGAATAAGGGCGAATTCATAAGAGACGTTGTCCTTATGAAGTATCCAAATATTAAAGAAATAGAGTTTTATGACGACTCTCAGAATAACATTGTTGATGTGCAAGCAATAAAAAACGAAATATCTGAAACCGGTAGTATTGAAAAATTTGATATTTACCATGTGTCTCACGGAATTCCAAAATTAACCTAAGTTCTCGACTATTTAATTGAGGGAGGGCACGATATGTCCGACAATAGTAATGGTTGGGAAACTTACTCGAAACTAGTTTTGCAACAACTTGAAACACTTTCTGGTGGAATCGAGGCTTTGCGCAATGAATTGCAGATGGTTCAAACACAATTAACCGAACTCAAAGCCAAAGAAGATCGCGTCCAAGATCTTAAAGCATGGAAAGAGAAAATGGATGAT
>Ga0181408_1000503_pt1 | contig 12632 bp, 16 predicted proteins | sample 31SPOviralmetaG_FD_130137 | JGI IMG/M metagenome (GOLD analysis project Ga0181408, IMG submission 130137) | Marine viral communities from the oligotrophic San Pedro Time Series (SPOT) site, San Pedro Channel, CA, USA - 31 SPOT_SRF_2012-02-16 | ecosystem: Environmental > Aquatic > Marine > Strait...
GTTCATTAGCCATGTCTTACACCTGGTATGTTTGTTGGCGGTTATTAAGTCCCATATATTGCCTACCGCTGGCAATCATTTGGACACGTTCGGCAGCTTGTTGTCCTGCCATTTCACTATCAACCTGTGGTTGAATAGTTGCGGAATAAGAACCGTCTAGATAACCAGTCTGGTTACGAGGTTCTTCAGTAACTTGGTTTCCAGCACTATCCGTCATTGGCTTAAAGTTTCCGTAAGCTCCGTCAAGCGCATCACCAGTTGTAATGGTCACGTTCCCATAACGTGGATCACGAGATGCCTTCGATGCTTGGCCTGTACCGTTTTCATACACAGATTGGACGCCCCAAATAAAATCACCACCCATTCCAGCTTGTGCTAATGCAGCAGCTTTCTTAGATTGGTAATCAGTATCTCTACCGCGACCCATTGTGATTTTTTGAGTTGCCATAATGTCTAATTATTTCCTATATTTATTCTAAGCTATCGCCATATATTATTGAGCATAATACGTGTGCCTACAGCAGTATCTGCAGGTCCGGGCACTGCCATAATAAATTCTGAGCCTGATCTGTCAAATAAATATCGTCTCACTTCTGGTCTGCGATAATTAGCAACGTATAGTGTTTCAGCTAATCTATCTACTTCACGTAAATACAATTCCCATGAATATTCATCTGCCTTCAAAGGATCTGTTGTGCCAATTGTACGTTGGACGTCACCTCTGATTTGTTCGATACGTGATGCTGCTGCTATTTCATTGGTTCCAGTAACTGGGTCATATTCATAATATGAGCTTTTTTCAAAAGTTACATCACACCGTGTTATTTGTTTAACGATTTGACTGTACCAATGTTCGTCTGGAACTAGTGACATCGCTTCTTCTAGACGAGCACGATCCCCAGCAGGGATTTGTGAACCAGCATTTATTCCAATGTGAAATCGGACTTTTGATTTTAGTAGTTCATCTAATTGCATCAGCCTAGTAACCCTTGTTGTGAATATGCGTCACGCAAGATGCTTTCTAGTGCCATTTCATCACCTGGCATCATTCCACCTTGAGCTTGAATTTTGGCGAGCATTGCCCCTGCAGGTCCTGTCTGTGTTGCCATGGACTGCTGAGCCATTGCACCTAAGCCACCACCAAGGATTGCTCCAACTAGACCGCCTGCCATACGAGCGCCAGGCTTCATAAAGTGATTAGTTCCACGCATGTGGCCAATCCCTTTACCGACCATATGCGGTGCAGTTCCCATTAGGGTGCCAAGAGCAGCACCTCCACCAGCACCAAGCGCCACCAAGTCACTTAATCTTGGACCCTGTTCTGCTTCTTGTGCAGCTTGTGCTAGTAGCACCTGTTCAATACGTGGGTCCATTACTATCTACACCTTTGTTATTTATATTTTAACTAATGAAGATTAAGTCTTCATCTATTAGCTGTTCCCAATTAACACGCGGGATGTTTTCTAGTTGTTTGAGGTTTGCAAACCGTTCACCACTCAGTGACATTCTTAGTTCAACAATGCGTTTAGCTGTTGCATAACCAACACCAGGCAGTCGTTTTGCAATTTGCTCGGCAGGTGCTGTGTTTAAATTTAAACGTGTATCTTCAATAGGAACAACTGTGTTGGGTATCTGCTCTTCTGGTTCAGGCGCAATCTGTGGTGCTGCAATTTTTGTAAGTCTGCCCTTATTACGGTCATATGGCACTAGCTGTTCAAGACTGACGTAGGTAATATTTCCTCCAGCATCACGTACCATTGCAAATTCTTTATCATGCTTGTTAATAAACTCAACTAGCTTTCCAGTTTTCTGGTCTTGAAATAAGTTACTCATTACTATACTTACTACATTTGTTTATTATAGGCACAAAAAGAACGCCTCCGAGAAGACGTTCTATGTGCTTATTGATTATGTATCAATAACCTTGGCCTGCTTCAATAGCGTAAGGGATGCTTACGTCTTCGTAAGAAGGTGCAGGGGCGGGCAAGTAATAACACACTTCAACCAGAATGGCGGAAGGTGAATTACGGGAAGCACCTGCGGAAGGATTTTGTGATGCAGTAAATGCTGCAGATGTAGTGATTTCTACAGCAGTTTCAGCCGAGGTGCTAACTGCAGTTCCATTAACAACACTATTAAGTGCGGAAGAAACGCCATTCGCAGGGAAGTAGCCATCTGCTTGAGCAGTCAAGGTTGTCAAGGATCCCGTGTTGCCGGGAGCGTTTGCACCAAGTGCTTTGATCAGAATGGTGTTACCACTAGCGCCAAGAACGCCGGGGGCTGAAATAGCTGTGCGATACACCACAGCGTTAGCAGGAATTGTCATAGGACGATCCTTACGTGGCTTGTCATCTTGACGAAGGTCAGGAGACAAGATCTGAGGCTGGTAATCAGCAGCGGCAAGAGCACCGGCTGTGTTAGTCACATTGTCATTGTCAGGGCTGATGACTACAGCACCGACGAGACGATAAAACTCAACACCAGGAAGAGCCACAACACCTTGATCGCGATATGCGTTCAAGTTGGCTACATAATTACCGGGAAAAATTACGGACATAGTTAGTTCTCCTATCAATATACGAAAGAGTAACCAACCGTAATGAAATCCTTATTCAAGGTTTCAAATCCGGCGAACAGACTCCAGATCATAATGATGAATCGTGAGAAGTCATCATTGTTGTTCAAAAGAATCTGAGCGTTATTACCTCCGATACCCACGCCAACAGCTTGGGGACCAAAGAAGATCAATTGTGAGGCGGCGTAGCTTGCAGCTGCAGTTGCTTCGTCAGTAATGATCAGGTCGTAATTTTGTTCAGGAAGGTTGGTAGACTCGAACCAACGGACACCCTCAAAGAGGAAGCCAGTAGGCATAACGGGTTGACCAGCAACAAAACCGGCTTGTCCATAAGCAGGGCCCATTCCTTGGTAGAAATTAGCGTTAGGTGCCTGATTTGGGGACATAGGATTAATCATCCCAGTACCGGGGTAGCGAGCAATCTCGCGGAAGTCAGAATTCTGACGAAGGTGCATCATTGCCGTTGGGTCAACGATACAGCGGTAGTAACCATCAGCGAAAGTAGGAACATTGCGCTTACGCATGTCCTTAACAACTTCGAGAAGGTCAGTTGTTATATCAAATTTGGCAGACTCACCAGCGTCATACTTAACACCAAGAGTGTTACCTGAGGTTGAATCAGTGCCTTTCTCTTTACCACCGGGAAGGTAGTAACCGCCTTGTTCTTTCGAAGACTTGCCTGTGGCTTCAGCCTTAAGCAGTTCGTTTGCAAAGACGCGATCACGCCAACGACGGTAGTCATCAAGCAGCGTCAAGCTACCGATGGACTGGTGAAATACATTCAAGTTACCTGTATCAAGCAGCAGACGCTGAGCAGTGATCAGGGTTTCGCGAGCAACCTTAAAGGTAGAGGGCTGTGCACTGTCGCGGGTATCGGCTGGGCCGGTGTACTCACGCAGGGTGACGAGCACCTTGTCCTTGACAATGTTGCGAGCTGAAGCGGTTCCGAGGGTTTGATCGGCAGTCCGCTCACGGGACTCCTTAGTGCCAGGCTTACCCCAGAAGCGATAACGATCAAGCTGCACGGTCTGACCGGGCTGCTTTGAAAAATCGTGAACGACTACGGGCTCAACTGCCATCTCAATGATGTAGGCAGGATGAGGACGGTAAAGTTCTGCACCAAGAAGCTTTGGAAAATCGTTGTCAATCCACATTGGATATCTAACTCCTAAGCTAATAGTTTATAAGTGACTTCGACTGGTCACATAATTAGATATTAATAGTTATTGCTAGTATTTGTCTAGAGTCCCCTAATATTTTGTGGTATGGATTTTATAGATGACAAAATTTGGAAGCCAGTGCACATGCTTTCAGGTTTTGAATGTTGCATTGAATATTATGTAAACAGCTTAGGTGAAATCAAAAGCACTAAGGGTGCTAAAGAAAGATTACTTAAACAGCGTATCAATAAGAATGGTTATAAGCAAGTTAATCTTACTCAGCGTATTGGTAGAAAGCAGACATTAACTGTTGCTGTTCATAAGTTAGTTGCATTAGCTTTCTTGCCAAAGCCGCCACGACCTAACGGTAGAGCTAAAGCTTGTAGCCAAATTAGGCACATTGACGGTAACAAATTAAACAACTCTATTGTTAATCTTAAATGGACTAAAATAGAATAAAGTGATACCTAATTCTGATGTCAGATAGTCTCGTACTTAAAGGTCTTAAGGACGTGCGTAAGCACACCGGCAGTGAAATGCTGCTTCAACGTCCTCCTCGTGGAGGCGATGCTTATCCTGTGAAGAAGTGGTGGGCACAGAATGCAGGGGGGACGACTTACGTTGGCTGCTCAGTTTTTAAAGTAACTCAAGGTAGTAACTCTGTTTATCTTGCAATTGATACTAATGAAATGTCCACTATTCGCATTGATTCTGATACTGCGTTTAGTTTTAATTTCTACATTCTTTCCCAAGTTCAGCGTGCTGCTCTGTTTACGACAGGTTGGCAACTGATTGAACACTACGTCTTCCCTAAGATTAGTGGTGGTAAGATTATGACTGTTACTCCTGCTGGCGCTGCATCTAGACCATCCTAATACTACTTCAATTATTAATTAATCTTACGCATAACTAACTTGTTATCAATAGATTCAAAAGACCTATACTCACGCCCTATCACACATTCAATGTTGTAGGGCAGCCTTTTAGTGTTTCTTGCGTGAATCCCTATGTAGAAATAATCTTTAGGTTGCACGTACATAGTGTCAAATGGATGTTCCTCTCGTTGCATGGTATACAGGCGCAAATCTAACCAATTATCGATAAATCTGTTACCTACTTTTAAGTTGTTTAATTCTACACTCAGGTATCCGTTGATGACTTCAGGTAACTTATTAGCAATAATATTTGCAGGTTTATACGTGTTGACTGTGGTTAAATCGTCTGCTTCATCTATTTCTGCGGTATTCCATCCAGCATCAAATTCAGTTGCTAGGTTATTTGCGTATGCACATTCCCATCCAAGCTCTTCATAGCATGCTTTTGCTGTCTCGCCAATTATCTCTAGTTTGACTTTAAGAAAATAGTTCTCTGCGCCAAACAAACCTACGGTATCTTTGTAATGAAGAGTATGAGGAACTACGCTTATAAAAGTTTCTGCTGGTTTTAATATCGTCGCACCTTTAGCGTAGTTTAATGATTTAGATGCAGCTAAACCATTAGAAGATGTATAGTCACTAGCACCATAGATGATATGATTTCTCTGAACTTCTTTTGTGATATCCATCTATAGGCTTTGCTGTTTCTTATATTGTATTAAAGATATTCACTTAGGCTATCTGACTGCTCACAGATAGTACGCATTGCTTTATTTTCCAATGTTCGTACTCTGTCCCTGCTCATATTGAGTACTTGTCCGATTGCAGTCATTGACATTGGTTCTAAAACCTCTTCACCAATTCCGTACCGCATACGAATGACAGCTGCTTGCATTTCAGGTAACTCATAGATTATTTCACGTATTGTGTCCTTTACTGACTGACGTTCCAGCAACATCTCCGGCAACTGCGTCTCATCCTCTAACAAGTCAATTAATGCTGTATCACGGTTTTCGCCAATTTTAATTTCCAATGATGTCGGCTGACGTGACTTACACATCAAATCCTTAATTTCATCAACTGTGAAGTCAAGGTAATCTGCAAGCTGGAAAACTGTAGGCATTTCACCGTTAATTTGACTTAATTCCCGTTGCGCTTTTTTGAGTTTGTTGAGGTTTTCTGTAACGTGAATTGGTAGGCGTATTGCCCGCGATTTCTCCGCAATGGCCCGCGTGATGCCTTGGCGTATCCACCAATAAGCATAGGTACTAAACTTATAGCCACGACCAGGATCAAACTTCTCGACACCACGGACGAGACCAATTGTTCCTTCTTGAATAATGTCCAAGAGCTCCATGTTGCGCTTGGTATATTTCTTGGCAACACTAACGACCAACCTAAGGTTAGCTGTGACCATTTTGTCCTTAGCTTTTTCACCTTCTCTTAGCTGACGTTTAAGGTCCTTAACAGCGATACCAAAAACACCAGCCAAATCATCTTGGCTTTGAATTTCCATTTCAGTTTCAATTCCTTTGATCTCCATAAGACGTTGGACCTTGCGACCGAGCAGGATCTCCTCTTCATGCTCTAGCAGCGGAATTCTCCCAATATCACGCAAATATGCACGGACTGAATCGCCTGAATGTTTGATTGATGACATATAATACGCTTGCCTATGTATTAACTATAGCCTGTAATTCTAGCTTTTGTCAATACCTAACCGCGCATCATTGCGAACCTAGTTGATTCTGAAGGTGCTTCTTCTCTTCCTTCTAATGCTTCTACTGCCATAGCTTGTGCAGCGTGTTCGTTAAAACCTTTTGACTTATAGTTGTCTTCGTATTGTTGATACTTTTCTACAGAGCTTTCAAAGTCTTCACCATGAGTAACCATCTCTGCTGTCATATGATTGGCAGCCTGGTCTGGTACACCATCACTTCTTAAGTGTTTCCATATAGTCTGATAAATTTCAGGTGTTACTTCTTCACCAGCCTTGCGTACATGCACGGTATTAATTGTTCAGACTATTACGATTGTAGCGGTTATTTGTAATTAACCTCAGCCCATCATTCTGCCCATCTTGCGGCTAAAGGCAATTTCTTGCATACGTTTTGGGAACAATTGAGCGTTTCCCATTTCTATAGTTGCTTCATTGTTTCCGGTGGCCTCCATGATATTGGCTAGTGTTGTCTGCATATCATTCTGAGCTTGATAAGCAGCAGTGCTATCCTCATTCAATTTTTTGACGACCATGCCTTGAGCTTCGGCAGCTTTTTGAGGTGCTAGAGCAACGGCATTCTGCTGCACGTTTTGTAGTTGACCTGCGATATTACGCTCTGGTTGCGGATTGCCGAACTTGGGATATGTACTACCATCGTTCATGTTCTTCATACCCATATTTGGCTGGGTCATTGCACCAATACCGCGTTCCACTGATGAGTATGGAAGTGATGCCTGTGCAGCAGGAATAGCTTCAGCAGGCATCTGAGAAATACGTTGTGCCATCTTTCGTTAACAATCTATAGTTCTATTGTAGGGGACTACTATTAGCAATCCCCTGTCAGTTATTTATCAGAAGTCTTGAACGAGCATCTTGCTTTGGAAAGCCTGAGCTGGTGCACCAGACAGATACTGCCATGCATTCTCAGGGTTGTTATCCATCAGCTGACTGAAGTCACCCCAGAAAGAGTTTGCTTGTGATTGCTGACGACCTGGTGTAGGCATATCCATTACTGGACGCTGGAAGTTTTGTGGAACTCCACGCTCTTCCTGCTGTGCAATTTCATTTGCAAACTGCTGACGTGCAACGTGCTCTGCAATCTGTGTACGCTCGGCTGCGGTAGGTGTTGGATAAGGACCATTGGCACCGAAGAAGCCGTTCACGTAATCAGCAAGAACATCAGGGTTGGTAAGCATGATGTTCATAGCTGCACGCTCCTCAGAAGCTGCATCAAGCATCAGGTTCATTGTGCCGTTGCGTCCGACTTGCTCAATCAGAGCGTCTTCTACTGCACATGCATAGTTATTAAGCAGAGCGGGAGCTTCAGAACCAAAATGCTCAAGTACTTCAAGACTTACGTCAGAGATTTGGCTGAGGTAAGAATCACTTGCCTCGCTTTGGCTTTGACTTAGATACTGAGCCTGAGCTTGTGCCTGGGCGGCGTGCTGCTGCTGGCTGACGAGCTGCTGAATTTGCGCCATTTCCTGGGCCGAATAGCCCTGGGTTGAAGCTTGGGGAGCGTAAGTCTGCTGCTCCTGGCTCGCCCATTGATTCTGCGCGGGTGACCCCCAACTGGCCTGGGTACTGGCTTGAGTTGTTGGCGTTTGATACGCCGAGTATGACGCCTGGGCCGGGGAGGCTTGAGGCGAATTCAGGCTTGCGCTGAGTGCCTGAAATGCGTCCTGCCAAGGATTCGCTGCTGCTGCCGGGGCCGCCGAAGCCTGCGGGGCCGCCATTGGCTGGTAACCCATTGGAGCCTGTGGCGCCACTGGTGCCTGGGGGGCTGCTTGGTAACTGGACGGGGCGCTCATCCCTGGTTGGGAGGCCAAGCTGGGAGCGCTTACGGTCGGCGTCGCTGAGCTTGTTGGGGCGGCGGTCGCCATCGTCGGGCTTGTACTTTCCACTGTAACTTAACTCCTTACGTAAAAATTCGAGTGATCTATATAGGAACCCTGTGATATCAAGGTTAGGATCAGCCGCTAATGGCTGATTGGGCATTTGTGGGTGTGGTAGTTGATATAACTGACCAATCATCCCGATAAATGAATTAAAAGCTTGTTGTGATTGTTGAACCATCCTGAATGGGAAACCAGTCAACATGGCAGCACGTTCTTCATCTGTTTTGCTAGGGAAGAGATACTTAAGTGCTTCAATAGAATCGACACCTAATTCTTGTAGGTTTCTGACGACAATACTGTTATTTAGAATGCCTTGTGAATCCTCTTCAAAAATCTCCCCGGTCCAGCGCCAAGTAACTTTGCTGCTGCCATCTGGGATTAAACCTGTAACCCCATTAGGAATTTGACCTGATTCAATACTAGCAGAAAAGAGTTTTGCTCTTGTATTCAGGAACTTCTGCTGGTCTTTCTGGTACTTGAGTTGTGCCTTTTCAAATTCTTCAATATCTTCAAATTGTTCTTGAAGTGGTGGCTCTGGATTAACAAGACCTACTGTTGTTGCAAATGATTGTTCAAACAAATATTCTTCATGCTGAATCATCATTGAGAATAATCGGCACAAGCCGTACTCAAATAATGCTCTTGCTTTTTTCTCTGCTGTAGCTGCACATCTACCGTACAGGGATTTCATTTCATATGCAGAGGATGCCATGTTGAAATCAAGGTCATCAACACCACCGAGTGCTAGTCGAATTTCAGACCTGTACTGTTTGACGTACATGTTCTGATCACCACTAACAGCATCGGGTGTCATGTACGACACACGGTCAGTTGGCTCAAGGTTTGCGATCACACGCGGAACTTTGATTTGTCCATCGACACCAGCACTGAAGCCTGGCTGACTTGTGCGTGTACTAGGTCTATCCATTGCGTAGAACCCAGCCTGTGAGCTGATAGTTGGGCGCATTGAACCTTCGTCACCACTCTCAAGAATGTCGTGACGTGGCCTGCTCGATACCAGTGTTGGGTTACCGAAGAACTTCATGTTCTTACGGACATTTCGTACTAGTTCATCATGGAACAGAATTTGATTGGCCATCCAATCAAACTCACCTGTACCTGTTGACTCACCCGTACAATCCAAGTGATTAAAGACTTCTACAGCAGGAATAAAGCCAAGACTGTTACTCAATACTTCTGTTTGACCAGGCTGCTGCATTGTCATTGCATTACCGCTATCTTCAAAGTCAATCTTCTCGTTTGAGATGGTCTGCTCGATACGGTCTTTATAGACTTTTAGTTTGATATATTTTTTACGTCCTCCGCGCTTACCAGGCACGGCATAGACGTCCATCATGTTCGGCTCTTTTACGGAAAATGTGTAAATCAGCTCTACATGCTCTATATCACCATTCTGGTCCCTGAAACATCTATAACTATCTTTTGGGAAATATAGGATTTGATACGTATCACCGGAAGGTCTGAAATAGAATAAACCCTGTCCGTCACATAAGAAATAATCAATAATGCTATCGAGCTTCATGTCAAGCATATTGCTTTCATATAATTTCTTCAAAAACTCTCGTCTTCCAGAATATGAATCTTGCTCACAAAAGAATTCAACTCCCCGCCTCAGGATAAACAGACGCATCTGCGCGAGGTGTGATGACACAATCATTGTGTCTACCGGTAGGTCACCTCGTTTCTCTTTAGCTGCGTTAAGTATTTCTTGAAATTGCGTACTATTTGTTGACATTTCTATCTCTTCATATCTCTATTAGTCTAGCGATTGGAGTTTTAACCAAGGTCATCCTTGAATTTATTTAGTGTGTCTTGCGTCGTATCCTTATCCATTGGATCGGACGGTGGTTCTGGGAGCTGGTAACCAGGCGCCTTCTGAGCAAAAATATCTCCTAAGTAGAAGTTCTGCTGTGCATCCGCCTTCTGTCTCCAGTAGTTCTGTGAATAACCAAGACTGTTGTACAAGTTAGCTGCTCGTTCCTTACCACCAACCCTCCTTGAAGCTTCCTGTGATGCTTGAGAAGCACGTTTCAGCCCGTTAAGTTGACTGCTGGATCTTGCATGTTGATTATTGTTTAATGCAGTATAAGCAGCAGAGCCTTGCATATTACTAAAGCCGTCACCACTTCCAGCAATATTTACGCTGTAGTCATTATTGAAATTTGAGTGCCAAAATTCGTTTTTGTCCCCAATTGATAACTTCGAATCTCCCTTGTTACCGACATTTTGCTTAATTTTATTGTTCTCGGAAGTAGTTGTATTAGTGGTCGTATCACCACTGTAGTTCATGTATTTTTTGAGGTCATTCTTATACGTATCTTTAAAGTAATGTGCATGTTTCTCTTTATTACTCATCCCAGTAGTAGGAGGATTTGCAGCAGGTTGATCGTTCTTGTAAGCTTCAGGTCCCGTATATTTTCCAGCCTTCTCGTTAAAGTACTTATTACCTCCCGTATATACTCTTGACTCCGCGACAGTATCGTCTGTAGGATTTTTATATTTATTAAGATTTACGCTGTAATTATCGTTGCTATCGCTCTGATATTTATTAAAATTGTTTTTAATCCGAGTTAAGTCTAAAGTCATTTATATACCTCAAGCTGCAAACTGATTTTGCTTGTTAGCTAAATTAATGTTACCCAGATTTAAACTGTAGTCATTAGCAAAGGAGGAACCACTAAATGTATTATTGTCTCCAATCTCGGTCTTCTGATCACCTTTATTGCCAATTTTTTGCGTAATATCATTGACAACGCTTTGGTTCGGATTGGCAGTATTATCGTCTGTAAAGGTTTGAGCGCGTTCTTTAGCTAGACTACGGATGAAGTCCGCGTCCTCATTCACCACGTCGCCACCCATGTCAATTCCGCCTGGGTTGAAATTAACATTAGGTGCTGAGTTGAAATTAACATTAGGTGGGTTATAAGCACCAGCACCTTTGCCAACACTTCCGCCAGTGTAGCCACCTGCGCCGTCGTCACCTATGTCGCCTAATGAAGCGCCTGCAGAGATTCGTTTATATAAATTCCCGCCTACACCACCGTCACCCATTTTCTCGGGTTGTGCATTAATCTGAGCCAAAATGTCAGAATTACTCATTCCTGCAGCTCTATCTCGGTTATAATCTGCATCACCGTAATAGCTTGCAGAGCCAAACTTGCCAGGTTCATACTCTTGAAAAGCTGCAGTATTTAATCCCATCTTCCTTAATCTTAAATATCTTCTATGATTTTAGCAAATTAATTTATTTTGTTACTGCTTACAAGCTCATAGAGGTTTCGTTATATTCCAAATGCAATGCACCACGTCTGAGTAGTCCACCCATGGTCAACACCATGGAATCAACCGCATCATCGTGTGGTGCGTGACCAAAATTAATTAACTCATCCTCAAGAATATTCCATTTACGCCATTTGTTCCATACGACTTTACGGTGCTCATATAAGCCAAGCACACCCCGCAGTCTTGCTAGTTTGTCACCTTTAAATCCTTTAACGGGTGAGCAACTTAGGTTATACAAGGCACGTTGTTCAAACATCACTCGTTTAAAGTCACCTTCAAAGGATGACTGATAAGCAACTGCTTCTGGCCATATCATGCACGGCGACATTGTAGGGAAGTACTGTCCTTCATCATTTTCAAGCACAATATTCCAGTCAGCCAGCATTTCACATAGCGTATCCATTTTCTCTAAGTTGCCCATACTCTTGACCCTACGCTGATCAATTAAGTAAATTTTTCCGTCCTTGATACCACCTAATGTAAAGACAGTCCAGTCGTTTTTTTCGCTAAGGCCAGCACTTAGATCAATACCTACACCTAAGCAATCATATTCTTCCGGTACTTCACCTTTAACAATGAGGTCTGGTGAGATCCCGACGTCACTAGACTGGACAGCGGTATTGAGGTACTGGTAAGCAAATGCAACACGGTTCTCCATCTTGCGTTCGTTTAGATATTTCATTGACCAGAACTCTGGCCAATACGAACGTTGCCTACCTTCTGCGTCTGTTATGACAGCTTTCTGGATAATTTGTTTCCAGTTGTTCTTGGGGACAAAGAGAGTGGCGTGAATATCGTCAAAGTGGAAGCGGGTTCCCAAACAGATAGCCCGTGCACCTTGGAACATCGTTGGTGCGATAACGTTAGACCACGTCTGCTCCATCTCACGGCGAATGTCTGGGTTGTTGATTGAAGCGGCAGATTTGATAGGGTCATCAATAAGCACCAGCTGTGATCGTTTAGAGGTGATTGCACCTTTGAGACCACCACACGCAATTGTGAAAGCTTCTTCACCCGCAGTATCAATCCCTGCAAAGTCATAATCAATACTCCAGTATTCGTCTGAACGTTTTATTTTTGACAATCTCACCATTGGGAAGA
>Ga0181408_1000508_pt1 | contig 12591 bp, 29 predicted proteins | sample 31SPOviralmetaG_FD_130137 | JGI IMG/M metagenome (GOLD analysis project Ga0181408, IMG submission 130137) | Marine viral communities from the oligotrophic San Pedro Time Series (SPOT) site, San Pedro Channel, CA, USA - 31 SPOT_SRF_2012-02-16 | ecosystem: Environmental > Aquatic > Marine > Strait...
ACTCATGTACCTAAAAATATAATGGGTAAAGAATACGGTGGGCGTAATGCAGAAATATCAATAGCTAATGATTGTTTGCATGATTTGGTCTTTGGTCATACGCACAAAGATAGAGATTGGAAAGCCCCAAAAATAGGGGATAAGAAGTATGTTCGTATCGTTAATGTAGGTTGTGCGTTGCCAATGAACCATGTTGAACAGTATGCAAAGCTTAATATGACTGGATGGTCTTACGGTATTGTCGAATTGGCTATCTGGGATAACCATATCCAAGAAAAGAATTTTATTTCTATGGATAGATTGGAGAGAGATTATGGATAAAGTAAAATACTTTTGGAAAGGATTAACCAAAAGAGGAAAAATTATTGTAGGTGCATTAACAATTATTGTTGTTATGATTTTATATGGAATGATATTTTAATGTTACCTCTATTGAACGCTGTGGGTCCAATCGCAAAGATTGTCGGTGGTATAGTTGATAAGTCTATACCTGATAAAGATTTAAAAGAGAAGCTCAAGCATGAACTTAACACTCAATTATTAAATGGCGATCATGAGGAGCTTATAGCTAAATCAAATATTATCAAAGCCGAAGCAGAATCTAAGCATTGGCTCACAGCCACCTGGCGACCAGCTTTGATGTGGATTTGTATAATTGTAATTGCGAACAATCATATCATAGCTCCTTTTTGTAATGCGTTTTTAGGTACAGCGATTGAGCTTTCGATTCCTGATCAAATGTGGAATCTATTAACAATAGGTGTTGGTGGGTACATAGCTGGACGATCTGCTGAAAAAGTTGCTACTAATTGGAAAAAGCCATAATTTAACATTAGACTGATTCTAAACAGCCTTATATTTGCCCCTCAGTGAGTTAATTAAGATGTCCTAGAGTGATTGTACCTGAAAAGTATATAAGATTCTGAGTGATTCATTTAGAATCATTAAAGACTATACGCAATATTTACACAGTATTTTTATATTAAAATATGTTTATATGTGAATAGGGGGGGTCAATATGCCAAAAAAACAAAATGTTTTCGGATTTGGAAGTCAAAAAGGGTATCACACAGATCAAAGTAACGCACCTAATCTGTTAGAACACAATTCTCAAGTTACAAATAAAATATACAATTACTTAAAAGGTATTTTACAAGAAATTTATTATACCGAAACTGAAAACTCTACTGTTCAATATTGTTTTAATATTAACAAGCCACATTATTTAGCTCTTTTAATTCAATTAATTTTGTGGAGATTTGATCATGAGCATATTTATATAAAAAGAATTAAAAAATTTTTAACATGTTCAGATCGACAAGCTGATATTATGATTGATACTTTATCTGATAAAAAATATATTAATAAAATTTATGAAAATGATGATAAGCGCATTTGTTGCGTCAGTATAGATCAACATACTGAAGATGATATTGTTGATTGGGCAATATTACATTACAAAAGAATTTATGGAACGGATTTAACTTTGAAGTCCACTCATCATGTTCGATAATTTTTGTGCTCTTGAGGGGGTTTGACGATTCCATTTTGAATCAAGCATATGTAAACTTGCAGATTTATATTCCTGTTTATGTAAACTTTTGATCATATTTCGGAATTGTTGAACACCTCGCATACCCATTTGAAAAATCATTTCTACTAAAATTAATTTAGCACTATGATCAATGTGTTCTAAATCTTCTAATTTAACTAATGTATTCATTTTTTCTTTTGCTTTATTAAAATCAATATCAAATATTTCTTTTAAATATCCTTTAGGATAAGATGTATTATCTTTCCAATGATCTTCTACGCATTTATGCCCCCAACCAATCGTACGGTGATTTTCGGTACACATATATATAGTATCTCGGTAGCCTTCAGCTTCCATGATAGATTCTTTAATGTAATTTTCGTCCAGCATTTTTATATCCTTGTAGCTCTAATTCAACTATTGCTTCCGTTAATTGTTTCCAATTCACGTTCTCTCTTTTGATCTGCCCAATGTTTATCAAGTAGTCTATCCACTCGTGAAAGATTTGTTCCAGCGAGTACGTTTCTTCGACTTCTAAATTGCCATTTTTCAGTATCATAACCATAGTAATCCATATAATTTATAGTTATGCTACGCACTATTCCGTCTAATCTAAAAAATTCGGAAGTATATCCTTGCTTTCGACCTATATTTTTTTCAAATGTAGCTAATGAATACCAAATACCAGATTGATCTTTTTGAACAACTTCTGCCATTTCTTCAGTATTAAGACCTACATAATAATCTAAAAAATAATAGAGATACTGTCTAGCTACAAATAATAATATATCTCGTCTACCTGATAATAATTGATCTTTTTTAAAACCTAATTCTTCAGCTATACGTACTGTAATTACTTGAGCTAATTCTCGTTTATAATCTAACATGAAAACCCTATAACTTGATGATAGTAAATCCATAAATGAGAAAATTGAATTGCAACTAAAATAGTAAGTAAAATAGATATAATTATATTCATAGAACCTCGATACTTCTTGCCATGTTATGTTTTATTGTAATAAGATTTAATTTTGCCAAACAATGTATTTTTTGATGAATATTAGATTTGGAATTTACACCAATACCTTTCATCATTTCTTCGTAAGAGGGGGAATATTTATGTTCGGAAATATAATTTTTTATAAAATTTAAAAGTTCTGATTGTCTTTTTGTCATTTTCTTTTTTTTCTTTTTTTTCTTTTTTTTGTAAATTGAGGATTATGTTTAGAAGGTTTTGGAATACCAAACTTATCTTCTTTATAATCTCTTGTTCCAAAATAATTATCATTATGAAGAATATTTTTTAAATTTGATTTAAACATATTTTATCCTTTTAATTAGTGAGGTACTAAGCTGCTCTATCCATGACGTAATAAAGCCTTTTATGTACGGAGAAAAAAATGAAACTGTTCCCTCACTATTATTAGACATGAAAAGGTTCTGTCTAATTAAAATGGTACATCTATTGGTTCTTCTTGAATTGCTTTAGCTTGTGCAATCATAGAACCACTATTAGATGAGTTATCTTTTTTTGGTGAGTTATTACCAGTAAGTATTAATCGAACACTACCAGTAAAACGACCTACAATAACTTCTGAAATGTATTTAGTAACACCATCAGATTCATAAGCACGATTTTCAATCTGTCCTTGAACAGATACAGTATCGCCTTTCTTATAATGTTTACCAACCATTTCAGCTAGTTTAGGATTCCACACAACAATTTTATGCCATTGTGTACGTTCCTGACGTTCACCAGATTTATCTTTATATACTTCATTAGTTGCCATAGACAATTTAACGAAAGTATCACCACTTGACGTTTGAGAAATCTCAGGGTCAGCCCCTAATCTTCCTACTAACAATGCTATATTCATTGACATTATTTATCCTCCTTTTTATTTGGAAATTTTACCAATTCTGCATTTGCCACTTTTGGCTGTGCAAATTTTTCTTTCATACTTGACACATATTTATTATTGTCAAACATACCTAAGAATACATCTGCACTAACTCCTAAATGACTAAATGCTTTTGTTAAAGCGTCAGTCATTGCTTTCTTAGGAGCTTCATCATCTAACCCACCGTTTTTCTTAAACAAAGATTGAGCTGAAGATATAGGACCATAATAATCCCAATCTAATGTTGTTTCAGCTTTATGAATAGCTACTGATACTTCAGCAAATACTACTTTATCAGTATAAGTATATTCTGCTTTCCAGTTCCAACCTTCACCTACTGGACCAAATTGATTAGTCATAACCATAATTTGATACATAGGATCGATAGTCGTTAATTCCTTACCACCGAATTTAGAAAACGGTTTAGTAAAGTGAGGGTTAGTGTGCTTAACACTATCCCATATATAAGTTAAAGATTTTTCCGTCATGTTATCCTCTTTCTTTTTTTGTTAGATCGTTAATATGTACCCACACATATTTCCAAGGATTCTTATTTTTTTCCAAATCTTTTTTTCCAAAAAACCATCTAAGTATCGTCCTCATATTCTAACTCCTCAATTTTAAAGTTATGTTGTTCTAAAAACTTCATAACTTCATTTCTAGTTTTGGCTTTAACCACAAACCAATCTACTAACTCTGCGTTGTTGACAATTTTGCTGGAATAATTACCAACATAAATCTCAACTTTAAATTTCTTCTCTTTCTTTTTCATTTTTACTCCCTTGCTTAAATTCATTAAATTTAAGAGAGAGTGGGGGACCTATAGGTAAATCAGTATTAAAACCACATTGACAACCTAAGCCTAAGCTTGTTCTTAATGTTGTTGCATTGGTCCAATACTTAATATTATTCATCTATATATCTCCAAACAATTGCTTTATGTTTACTTTCATTCATTCTTCTTTCTTTACTATCTTCTATAAATCCTGATTTACGTAATTCAGAAAATCTAGGTCTTACACTTAGTATAGAAATATTTAACAATGATGCGACTTCATCAGTAGTAGCACCATAAGTACCTTTATTTTTAAGAACAAATAAAACTTTTCTACGAATAGAATTTGCATTTTCTTTTATAGACATTGCAACATCTTTAGATGTTGTATTTTCTTTATAGCCTGGCGTTTCAGGATACTTTTTTATTAAGGTTATGCTCATGATATTCACTCCAATTTAGGTTTACTACTAGCTCATGATTTTCTTTTTGAATTGCTGTCCAAAAATAATCATAAGCGCTTAAAAGTTTTTGTTGAAAAGATTTATCTTCTTCAACTTCTAGATAATCCCATTTAAGATTACCAAAAAACATTGATAGGTATGCTTTCTTAACTTTAGCAACCATCATATAATGTTGTAATTGAGGATAATATTTATCTACTTGATCTAATTTTTTCTGATCAGTTGCATTAAAAGCGTTTGTATGTTTAGCTTCAAATACTGCGATAGGGGTTTCTTCCCCTTCAAATGTTCCGTAAATTAATCCATCAAGATTACCGTAAATGTAATCATTATACCAAACTGTAGTTTCTTGACTTGGCAGCATGTTTGTTTGTTTTGCAAACCATTCACGATTAAACTGTTCGGTAGCATTACCCATTTGTACTGGTAATACGTCTGATAAATCTATTGATTCTTTATTAATTTTTTCATCATATAAATCTATCCATTCACCATTAACTAATTTGTTTGCGTCACTACCACCGATTCCGAAGGGTCTTTCTTTTTTGTTCTGCGAAGTCAATGTAATGTTGTTTATCTTGTTCTCGTTGTTTTCTTTTTTCATTTTTGTACCTCTGCATTGCTATATTTAATTTGTTCAGCGTTGGACGATCTATCTGTATAGGGTTTGCGTACAATCGCTGTTGAAATTCGTTCAAGTTTATCTTCTGTAAGAGGAGTGGGTGGGTGCTTACGAAGTTGTATAGTTGATCCAACCAAATCTTGTGACGTTCGTGGTACGGAAGAACTTTGTTCTTTTTTCCCCTGTTCAAAATTTTGTTGATGTGACTGCGTAAAATTTTGATATTCTTTTCTTCCATATTTTACCTCTAACTCCTTGCAAATATACCAAAGAGCTTTTATCAAATCGGTATCTTTGCCTTTTGAATCTGCACGAACGCAGTATTTAACTACGTTACCCAAGGTAAAATTTAAATTCCACGCACTTATTGCGTCAGTTACCTGAATTTTATGTTTTTTATAATAATCAGGGTTTATTAAGTCCGTCATGATTTCCTCCTTTTTTTGATAACTCTAGTTCACAACCTAGAGCTTCAGCCCAAACACAGAATAAATAACCACTAGGTTTTCTTATTCCGACTTCCCATTTGCTTACCAAACCTCTAGCTACACCTATGATTTCATCTAAATCCATTTGACTAATTCCCAACTCATGTCTTTTATTGACAAATTGAGTTATCAACTGGTTATGAAACTGTGTTCCGAGTGCTTTTTCCACAATAATAATTATAGTTTTCGTAAGTTATGTGAAAAAAATTAGCGTAAATATTACACGCAATGAAAAATGTATGTTTAATCCTTGAATTTGTTACATTTAATAATGAAACAATTTCTTGACATAAGTTACGATAACTGTAACTTTTGTGAGTAAAACGGCTGAAAACAGCTATTTTTGACATACTTTTCCACATATGTACCTTGTTTGTACTAATTTTGTTCACAATATTTTACCTACTATATGTTGTGGTTATACACAATAGATATTCACATAAAAGAGAAACTATTAAGTGTATAAATTACAGGTAAAACCATGGGGGAGTAGGATAGTACCAGCTAAAGCTACTAACTATCATTATGACTACTCCCTAATTCTACTATATACTTTCTCAATAGGCAGTATAATACCTATAAGGAGCTACCTTATCCTTTCAGTAGAATGTTCTTATACATCACAGAATATGACATCAAAACCCCAGTGAGTTTCTAAATACCAATCCTGTATATTTTTATCAGCTGGACCAAATGGATATGATTTAGGATTACTACCTAATGAATAGTGTACTCCCCAATCCCAAGGTCCTGATTCCCAAGTAACTTGTATATTATCCGTATTACTTCCAGCCATTTCATCTTCTGTATGTGTAAATTTATTCGGATATGGTTGAGGACCAGCTACTTTAATATCTGGTTTCATTCCAAATGCTTTACAATGTTTTATTAATGATTCATGCATTAATTTTGCAGCTTCTTTTTTAGAATATTTTTTAGTTCTAAAATCAGGTAGCCATTTATCAATTAATTTTTCTTCCATTAACTTGCCTTTTTATTTTCTAACATTGGTACTTGTACTTCCCAGCTCATTCCAAGAGGTTTTAGCATTAATGTTAAAGCTCTAGTTATTTCATCAGGAGCATTAGCTTCCATAACTGTATCTCTACATTTTTGTTGCATAGCTTCTAATAATTGTAATTTTTTACCTTCAGGTGTAAATTTAACTTGGTCTTTAACTATTTTAACAACACCTTCTGTAAGCATACTATCTAAATTTTTAGGTTCAACTTCATCAGAACTTCTAATGTGCCAAGTCATATTTGCTAACAAATCATTTGATTGTATTTTGCTATAAATTAAACGTTTTAATGCTTTTAATTTATGTTCTTGATGAACACGTTCTCTACCATTAGTTTGTTCTAATTTTTGTAATTCATCACGAGATTTTTGTTTTAATTTTTCTTCTGCTTCAGAATGTTTTGATTCTAAAGTAGTAACTGCACCACATTGGTATTCTAAATCATTTAATAATTTATCTAAACCAAATTTCTTTGCAAATTTTGGTTTTGATTCTTCTACCATTTTTGATTTAATTTCTGTTAAAACTATTTCTTGTTCAGAAATTTTAGGTGCAAACACTCTATAAATTTTATCGTTATAATGATCTCTTTGATATTGTCTTAGTTCTGGCATTGTATACTCCTATGCTGCTTTTTTAGTTTTTGTTTTTGGTTTAATTGTTAATGCAATTCTTTCATCAATTATTTCTTTTAATTTATGAATAGGTAGATGTTTATAAATTTGATCATCTATTGCTTCTAACAAATCAGAATCTATAGGTACTTCTCTTTTCTTTTTCTTCGGCATTTTTCAACTCCTCTTTTATTGCATAATCAATAATTACTCTGTTAAATTTTACAAAAAGTAAGACTAAACTTATTTTTATTTTACGATAATAATAATACACGCATATCCATTTCCCCTTTTCATGTTCCGTATTGTTGTGTAGTTTGTTCTTCTACTTGATTAATGTAATCAATGCGTTGATCACAAATTTTAATAACTTCTATAACTTGTTTACCAACAGCTACTGAACATTGACCACGAAGTCTTATGTCAGTAACAATAGTTTTTATCTTTTGTAATTCATCATGTACTTCTAATAATGTAATCATATATTTTCCTCTCTATTTACTGAATCCCATACATCTGCATTAGCTTCGCCAAATTTTTTGATGAATTGTTCTCTAGTTAGTTCGGCAGCTGCTTCATTCATTATTAAAACCCAATTACTTGTTTTACTCATTTGATTTCCTTTTGATTACGATTGTTGTTTTGTAGGATAAATATAAAATTATTATCCATAGTGGAGCTGATACTACACTTATTACTAATGTGGGATTCACACCCAGGAATAGTAAAGTTAATATAACTAGCGTTCCGTATCCTAAATAAGTTAGTATAAACGTACCTATATATTCAGAATATTTATCGAATTTATTTTTCATTTTACTGCCTCATTGATAAATTTTAATCCCTTTTCTGTTAGGGAATAGTGATGTAATTTCTTTCTTTTTGGCGTATCAAATTGTTTACATCTTACTAAAGATGAGTTCATACTTTTGTATAATTCAATACGAACAGCTTTATCTGTTTCTGAAAATTTATTTTCTATAGGAAGAACTTCTGCTATTTGCATACATGTTTTCCATATGACTTTATGTTTTGGATTGTAAACTAACTCTGTTAATACTCTTATTGTAAAAGTATTTATTGATTTATGTACTTTACTTCCAATTTCATTCGGAAACGTTTTATCTTCCCAAGTAACACCATTGTAATATTGATTGCTACGTTGACCTTGTGGTACTTTTGTTACATCATTTTTATTTACATATTGTTGAACTAATTCGGAATCATTTACTACAGGTGGTTGTTTTTTAACAGACTTCACCTTTAGATTATGGTTTAATTGTTTAGCAACAATTTCCATAACTTGTGTTTCTACATTAATGCCATGTTCTTTTAATGTTTGAACAGCATTTATTATTTTTTCGTCTATCATATTAACCTCGTTCGGAATCACCACCCACAGTGCAGTGCTTGAGTATAAAAAAAAACCCCAGCCCTTTAGGGCTGGAGTTGTATAATGAATATTCTATTTAACTAACTTGTTTGTACAGCGTCAGTTAAATCCTCAATAGAATGTTTTGGCTGGTAACTCACTTTGTCACCTTCCAAAACTTTATTTAAGTCAGTTATGTAATTAACCATTTTTTTATTATGAACTTCTAAAATACGTTCATTTTTGGTTTTCTGTTTATCAGTTTCACTTTTTACATATGGTACAAAAACACTACCAGTATATTCTTGATATGTTTTTTGTAATACTTCTGATACTTCTTTGGAAAAACCTAAACGACAATTATTTTTAATCGTTGTTTCTTTGGCTTCTTCCATTTTATCATCAACATTCTGTTGTCTTTCTAACCATAGTAAGTATTTTTTCATTCTTACATTGGAATCTTTAGCTTTTTGAACTGAGCCAAAGAATGTTTGTGTAATGAATTTCAATTTCCAATCCCAATCTTCTTGGATATGAATTGATTCATTAGCAGCATTATCAGATATTTCTTTTAATGCTTTATTTAATATATTAGCAGTTTCGAAACCGAAATCTCTAGCGTCTAATATTAATTGCTGATCTTCTTGTGTTATATTGTATTTATCCGTCATGATTTATACTCCTATTTTTTCTTTTTATTAATTTTCTTATTCTTAAATTTACGAATTAATTTCTTAATTAATTTAACATCATCACTCATTAACCATTTGGTTACTTGATATGTCATAATCACTGATTTACTAATCATATTAATATCCTTATGTATTGCGCTACCATGTAGCTGATTAAAAACGATACTAGGAAGCATATGAAAAATGTTTCTAATTTATTCATATAACCACCTATATTTTTGACATAACAACTTTAAATTCAGTTATCATATACTGAACTAAGTCATTAACTCTGTCATAATCATCACTTGATTTAGCCATTTCTAATTGGCTTTCTAATTCCCTAAATCTTTGTGATTTTTTTCTTAATTGAACAATCTTTTCTTCATTTTCAAACCAATTATTCAATATTGATTTGAAATTAACTTTTACATCATTTAATATCATTTTTGACTCCTTATTGATGTGTTTTGCGACATCACGAACTACTTTCGTGACGATAAGGAGTTAACATTTGCAAATCGTGAATCATCTCTAGTCAAGCTTGTTCTCGTACAGGAAGCGCTACGCACTTAAGCGCTGACAGGCATGAAGCGGAACATAGCTTTACTTGGGATTCTCGATTATGCTAAAATGAAAACCCAGTCACGAGAGAGAGAGAGACGTTTTTGACATGAGTTTAGCTCATGTGGATTAGAGAGCCGCCCTAGTTGGATAGTCGTCTGCTGTACGTTCGTGAACATCGAGAGACTGGACTAATCTAGGGTGTGAATCTAATCCAAGCCCATTGTGTGCATAGAGCAGTAATGATATGTAATGTAATGTTAGTTGACAAAGGATTTTAAATGACTATTCGTGCTAAGAGGTGATGTTTGAAGAAGAACGAGTTAACCACTAAACAACGAGACCTAGTTGATACTATCGTAACCACAGGATGTAGCATAGCTGAAGCTAGTCAAAAGGTAGGATATGCAAAGGGAGAATCAGGTAGAGTAGTAGCAAGTAGAACGTTACGACTACCACACGTACAGAGGTACATGGTCGAGAGGGTTGCAAACACTATAGGGTTAGGCGCTGTGACAGCGAGTAAGAAGCTAGTTGAGTTATCAAACGGAGCCAAGAGTGAATATGTGCAGCTAGAAGCGAGTAGAGATATACTAGATCGAGCTGGCATACGCGCACCAGATAAGGTGCAACACGATATACAAGGTGACATTAAGATTAATATTGATCTATCTTAACTACACGGTACTCAGTCATTATGAGATAGATTGAGCTTTATCGACCCGTGGGGCGAAAAAGCGAACACAAATCTACCTATAGAACTACTACACAAACATTAGAGCTAAAAAAAGGTTCAAGCCTCTCCAAACACGAAGGTATGTGAGTACCCAATATATATTTTTCCCTTTAGAGTAGTTTTTTTTCACTAAACAAAATGGATAAGAGAATGAGAGAATTAGAAAAAGAAATCAAAGACCTTAAAGAACAGAATAAGATACTTCTTCAAAGCCTTGAAAAGCACCTCGAAGAAAAATCAGACCTACGCAAACAATTATATAAGGATAATACCAATGAGTTTCCTCCAAAGCATATCAATAACGGATAGACGACGATTAAGAGAAATAGTTAAGAAGGTACATTTAAAGAATTATCCCACAGAGCATATTAACGACTATGAAGCCGATAAGCTTATTGAGAGCTTTGCTCCTGATGTGGTAGAAAAATTTATTAAAGCTGGAGTTGATTCAGGAAAAACAGAGTGACCGAATTTAGCTATAAGCCCTATGGGGCTGTTCTAAAAAATTTTATGAAGTCTGAGGACTTCTTTAGGGGGATTAGGGGTCCTGTTGGGAGTGGCAAATCAGTTGCCTGTTGTGTGGAAATATTTAGAAGAGCTTTACAACAGAAACCCAATGCCCAAGGCGTTAGAAAGTCTAGGTGGGCAGTCATTAGAAATACCAATCCACAGCTTAAAACCACTACTATTAAGACATGGCTTGATTGGTATGATGAAAATGTCTGGGGTCGGTTTAAATGGTCAGTTCCTTATACACATCATATAAAACAAGGGGATATAGATTGCGAAGTTATCTTCCTAGCTCTTGATAGACCTGAAGATGTAAAGAAATTGCTCTCATTAGAGCTGACTGGGGTATGGGTTAATGAAGCAAGAGAGATACCGAAGTCCATTATTGACGCTTGTACTATGAGGGTAGGTAGATTTCCTTCTATGCGAGAAGGTGGTGCTTCTTGGTATGGGGTTATTTGCGATACAAACGCCCCAGAAGAAGATCATTGGTGGCCCATTATGGCTGGTGATGTACCTGTACCAGATCATATAGGACGTGATGAAGCATTAATGCTAGTCAAACCTGATAACTGGTCATTTTATACTCAGCCTGGGGGTATGAAAGAGAAAAGAAGTAAAGTTGGTGACTTAGAAGCTTATGAAGATAATGACTTTGCCGAAAATAAAAAAAATTTAACGCCCAAATACTACAATAATATTATTAATGGCAAGACGAAAGGCTGGATTGATGTTTATGTCCTTAATAAACTAGGTTCTTTAGAAGAAGGGAAGCCAGTATATCCTAGTTGGCGAGAAGAAATGCACCTTGCTAAAGAGCCATTACTTCCTGACCCTAATTCTACATTATATGTTGGTATTGACTTTGGATTGACACCAGCTGCAACCTTTGGTCAAAGACTAGCTACAGGAAGATGGATAATCTTATCGGAGTTAGTATGTTTTGATATGGGTGCTTTACGTTTTGCTGAAATGTTAAAACATCATATTACAAAATATTACCGAAACTTTGAAACAGAAATATTTGGTGACCCAGCAGGAGATTTTAGAGCTCAAACAGATGAGAGAACTCCGTTTCAAATGCTTAGACAAGCTGGAGTTAAAGCAATTCCAGCTCCTTCTAATGATGTAGCTCTTAGAATTGAAGCAGTAGAGTCTATGTTGAATAAAATGGCTGACGGAAAACCATGCTTTTTACTAGATAATAGATGTACTAATTTAAAAAAAGGTTTCAATGGGGGGTATCATTATAGACGTATCCAAACATCAGGTGAACGCTATGATGAAAAGCCAGATAAAAATAGATACTCCCATATTCA
>Ga0181408_1000520_pt1 | contig 12471 bp, 16 predicted proteins | sample 31SPOviralmetaG_FD_130137 | JGI IMG/M metagenome (GOLD analysis project Ga0181408, IMG submission 130137) | Marine viral communities from the oligotrophic San Pedro Time Series (SPOT) site, San Pedro Channel, CA, USA - 31 SPOT_SRF_2012-02-16 | ecosystem: Environmental > Aquatic > Marine > Strait...
AAGGTCAATTTTTTATATAGCATACGCGGTGAAAGAAGACCACCTACAGAAGAAGAAATGAAAACTTAAAAGAAAAAAGCAGATGAACTGAAAGATATAGCAAAGGTTCATCTTGCAATGACACTTGCTCTGCCACACTACTAATAAAAGAGACGCTATTGCTCCCATAACTAAAACAACTGCTCCCGCCAACTGGTCAACGGAATAGTCTTGAAGTTGTCCTTCATTTGAATCGCTCATGTTTACGTTGTTTATTATTTATATTTAATTTTTTTATTTCACGAATAAAATATTTAATAAATTATATATGAATGAATCTTCTAAAAAACCAATTGTTGAAATCTTGGATTCCATGAAGGAACTAAATGCCGAGATTAAAAATATCAAGAACGATATATCATATATCAAACAGAAAATAAAAGAAAGGGTAATCCATGAGAAAATGATGGATGAAAAAATGAAAGATGAATGTGTGATTGAAACGTCGTCTTGGTGGTGGAATTAATTTTTACTGCGTTTAAAATATAAAGTTTTTTTATATCATTTATATAAATGGAAAATATAAGTGTTCTCATCCCTTCTTGGAATCGTCGGAGTTTTCTCCCATTACTTTTAAGAAATCTTAAGATTCAAGATTACGACCATAATAAAATAGAAGTCATTATTGATGATGATGGTACAGAGAAAATGATATTAGATGAAGAATTAGATGAAATTAAAAATCATTTATTTCCGATGAAATTAAAGTATATTAATAATAAACCGAGAAGAAGTATTGGAAAAAAAAGAAATGATTTAATAAAATCAGCATCTTCAAAAATTATTGCATTCATGGATGATGATGATATTTATTTTCCGACTTATCTTTCTCATAGTTATAAAACTTTAAAAGAAAATAAAGTTGGATGCGTTGGATCTACTCAAATGATTTTTACGATGTCTTCAAATGATTATGATTGCTATATGATAAACTGCGGGAATAAAGTACATTTAATACATGAAGCAACTCTCATGATGACGAAAAAATGGTATAATGCATCTTGCGGATTTCATGATTGTAGTGAAGGAGAAGGTCAAAGTTTATTTCATGGAATGGAAAAAAAAACTCATATCACAGATATTCAACATCTGATGTGCTGTTTACAACACGAAGGGAATACAATTAATAAAAAACAATTCGCAGATGAAGATCATAAAATAGATATTCAAATGGACGATCAATTAAAAATTGTTTTAAATAAGATATTAAAGATAAAATAATATATATTATTATAATAGAAAATGACGTTTGATTATTCTGAAGAAGAGATTCAAAACATCTTAAAATCTTACAAACATAAGAGAGAAAAAGAAAAGGAGAGATATGATAAAATTAAAGATACAGATGAGTTTAAATTAAAAAATAGAATGAAGGCAAAGGATCATTATGATAATAATAAAGATCATTATAAAGAGAAATATCAAAATAAAAAAGATTTAGTAAAGGCAAGAAATAGTTTTTATTATTATAAAAAGAAAAATGACATGGAAGCATTTAAAACAAAATATCCCGATAGATATGAACTCTTATTGATTGGCGGTTATTTTAAAGATTGGAATCCGTCTTGATCTACTTTAACTTCATATTCTTCTTCTGAACTCGCTGAACCTTCATCATCTGAATATTTATCTTTTTTTATATAAGTCGGCGGTCTATAATCTTCATCAACTTTAATATGTTCTTTTAGTTCTTCAATTAAATCGGGTCTTCCGTGCATCGCAAGAATTGAAGTAATTTCATCAAAATAACCTTGATCCATTTTTAACTTAACTTATATTTTTTTTTCATGAAATAAATTAAAAATTAATATCTTTAATTTCATTCATTACAGGTTCTTTTTTCTCGGGGTGAGATTCAAGTATTGAGTCAACGTATTTTTGAGCGGTAGTCTCATGAACCACCCAATCACTCCAGCAAAAAACGTAAGCATCCATTCTGTCTTGGTCTTTAAGCAATTTCCGAACTTCTCTCTTGAAAGCATATTTATCCATATTTATAATATATGAAATAAAAAAATTAATTAAATAAAAAAATAAATTAAAGTTCATCTCCGCCGACCAAAGGTACAGGATCTCCGCCGCCAACAAGTTTCTTTCTCTCTTTCTTTTTACGAGTTGTTTTATTGTCTTTCTGTTCACCCGCCTTTCCGACTGCAATGACTTTCTCTCCGCCTTTCTTTCCGCGTACTTTCATGATTCTCTTTTTATCATGATCTATCTTATATCCCATATCCATAATTTCTTGGATTAATGCTTTACGAGATTTCTTTTCCCATCCGGAGATGGTTGATACTTTATTATGCTGACGAACGAGATTTCTTATTTCAGTCAAGTTTAATTCACCTTTTGGAATGCGGGGCATCTTTTATAATATTAAATATAAAAAAATAAATAATAAAATAATAAAAAATAATAATTATCCAAAACCCGATTTTGTAAATTATTCTATAGTAAAATATTTTTACATTTTCGGGTTTTGAAAATAAAATATAATAAATATATAAATGCCTTTGGATAAAGATGGAAAAGCGATACTCTATAAACCTTGGGTCAATAAAACTAAATCAAATAAGAAATATTTTGTTTACGTGAAGGCGGATAATAAAAGGGGATTCAAGAAAATCGGATTCGGAGATAAAAGGTACGGACAATTCAAAGATAAACTTGGTAATTATAAATCATTAGACCACGGAGATCCACAAAGAAAAAAGAATTATTATGCACGTCATGGAAAAGCAACTTCAAAGGATTCTGCTAAATATTGGAGTCATAAGATTTTGTGGTAAATAAATGAAATCCTTTAAGTATAAATTAAATAATAATAATATCAGATTAAACTGATTTAAAAAGAAGGCGATATATATAATTAAGAGTAGAGAATAAAAAATGAATAATAATAAGTTTAAATCTGAAAATAAAAATATATCTAATAGTAAATATATGAAATATAAAGCGGTTGAATTATTTCACAATTCAAAGCGACCAAAATATGCTTGGAAGAAAGACACGTCAAAGATTAGAGATTTGGAGTTAGTTAGTTTCTATGAATATAATTCAACTTTAAATCTTCCAAAAAATTATTCTATTTTAACGGGGAAAAAATCTAATTTGACCGTTATTGATATTGATTGCAATAAAAATGAAAATATTGAAGATAATGTATTTATTAAGAAGTATGGTTCAGACCCTTCAAAATGGGATGGAGTAGTCATTAAATCTCCATCAGGGGGGTTTCATGTATACTATCAATATGAAGCGTCCCTTAAACACGGTCAAGACGCGGTTTCTCACGTAGACATCAGAAATGATAATGGATTAATCGTTTCAGCAGGTTCATTCAGAGACGGAAAAAAATATGAATGCATTCACGGAGACTTGAATGATATTCCAAAAATTAAAGATGATATGATTGATTTCATCCATAGTATAGATTATTATAATCCATCAAAAAATAATTCAAGCGATAGAAAAACTAAAATCAGACTTAAGAAAATTAAAAGTAAAGATGGAAAAAAAGAAATTATTATTGAAGAGATTATCGGTTGCGATCAATCGCTTTATCATTATGATTATCCTGACCAATTACTTCATCATATTATCAAGGGTCTTCCTTCAAAATATTTTGAAACGTATGAAGGATTCCTTATTTTTACAACCGCGATGAAACAGATTGATAGACAAGACATCTGGGAACTATATCCAAAACTAAACAATCCAGCAGGGGGTTCCGTTGATTGTGAAGAACATAAAATGTGGATGCTTGATTGTTGGGAAGGTATAACAGGTCATAAAACTATTCTCGCGATGAATCATCTTCTTATCAATTCATCTTATAAGAATGCAAGAACTTCTCTTGATTATTTCAAGTATAAACCAACTTTAAAAAATAAAAGAAAACCTGATGAAACCGTTGAATCTGAAAAACTTGGATATGATTTTTTCACGGATAGACTTGGAAAGAACGGTATTCGTTTTATTACTTGTCGCTCCGATACAGGCACAGGAAAAACAACTTCATTTAAAACCTTTATGAAGAATCATCCGAAAGAAAGATGTATTAGTATCGTATCAAGAATCTCTCTCGGGTTAGAACAATATGAAACTTTTAATAACGCGGGAATTGATACGGGATTTTATGAAAATGAAAGTTTTTATCCTGGTGAAAATTATATCGTTCAGATTGATAGTCTTTTAAAATTACAATACTGGGTCAATCAAGGAATGACTCAAGGTTATTCACTCTTTCTTGATGAATGGAATAGTATTGTAAAACATCTTTTCACTTCTGACACTATGACTAAAAACGGAGTCCGTATTCAAATCATGGATTTACTTGTAGAGATTATCCGCGACGCTAAATATGTAATTATGACTGATGCAGATATTTCAGACCAATCTTTAAGGTTTCTTGATTTTGTTTTAGATAAGCAAGATTATAGAAATAAAGATAAAAAATTATCTGATTATTCTGTATTTATTGAGAATGATTATAAACATAATAAAGGTACTCCCGCCGAAGAACTTTTTGATATTGATACTCTCGCTCGTATGATGAAAGGAACTAAAAAATGGATTTGTCCCTGCGACGAAGCGAGATCATGTCATCTTTTAAAAGAAATGATTGGAGATGAGAATATTTTAATAGTTGATAAGAATACAACCGAACGTCATAACTGGGACGAATATGATAGAATTATTTTTTCTCCCAAGGTTATTTATGGATTAGATAGTATCATGGAAAGACCCGTATTCTGTTTTTATCAAGAATCAACAATTGACGCTCGGGATATGCTCCAACAAATTAATCGTAATCGGAATATTACTAAACTATATTATTTATTCCAAAGAAAAAGATGCAGGGAAACGGATTTCAATACATTAGATGATGCGATTGAAGATAGTAATAATCTTAAAAAATGGTGTGATAAAAATGATTATCTCCATCAAGAAATGAGTTCGGTTCATTCTATTTTTAAAGATGTATTCAATCAATTAAAATATAATCGGGACGCGTTAGAAAGTAATCCATACGCTCACTTTAAAAAACTTCTTCAAGAAAGGGGGTTCAACGATACGACAAAAATAATCCAATCTAATATCAAGAGAAGTAAAGAACTTTTAAAGGCAGATAAACAAAGAATGATTTCAGAAGTTCATAAAGATATTCCTTACGTGAAAGATAATAATGAAAAATATATTGGACTCCCTGAAGATGAGATTGAAAACTTCAAAGAAATATTTTGCGATAATCAATTCATTAGAAGGTACACATCATTAAAAAGGTATATTTTTTATGACTATGGAAGTGAATATAATGCAGAACAGAAAAAATGGATTCAAGATTATAAAGATGATGAAATCAGATTGACCGAACAGAAAAGAGAGATGAAGAAAGATATGAAAGAGAAAGGAGAGTTTGATATTAAAAAGATTATTTCAGACCAATCAAAAATCATCTTTCTTGACCGTTTAAGAACTGATATTGAAATGAATGATAGATTAAAAATTAATGATTTTAAATTATTAGATGATAAGAAGGCGGGAGAATATTTTAAAGAATATCAAGCAACCTTCGGCGATAGAAGTAAAAAAGAAAAAGAGAATCCATTACTATCCGAAACGGGAACTCAACAATTCATCGGAAAGATTTATAAAAAAATATTTGGAATCAATCCTTTCAAAGGTTCATCAACATCAAAAGATGGAACGACTATCATGAAATATGCAGACGCGGAGTTAAGGGACTTCGGAGTATTTCATGAAGTATTCACCTTATCAAAGGCGGAGTACGAAAAGAATAAAAATACATTATATGAAACTGAAAAATTGAATGAGACTTGTTTGATTAATGATGATTAGTATTTACTTTTCTTTTTATTCTCGTTAGTACCTTTGGTATCCTTTACTTTTTTAAATCCATCAAATATTTTATCCGGTTCAATCTTATCGGGTTTTATTTCTTTCTGAATATTATAATTGAGATTTTGTTTGTAGTCTGCTTTCTTTGAATCAACCTGTTTGATTTTTTTTGTTTTCTTCGGCATTATATCTTTTCAATTATTTTTTTTTAAATTATATTTTTATTAAATTATTATATATTAAATATTATAAAATGAGTTTAGTAATTGCAACGAACAAGGATCAAGACAATACATTTCGTCAAGAAGAATCAATTTATTCTGCTTGGTCGTTTAAGAATAGTCTTTCGTCTACGTATAATATCCCCGCTGATTCTCAAGTCGCCCTTCAATCATGTAAGGTTAATCTTGACGGGAGATTAACTATATCCGCCAACAATTCTTGGTGGTATGATTACTTCGGGGAAGATTTGGATACAGTTGATGGAAATGATAAAGATGGTAATGATACAGACACGACCCAACTTGAATTGACTACTTCTTATCCAATACTCCAAGATTTAAATGTCCCAACAGGGACGTTTTTAGAATTAAGCACGGAAGAGTTTTCTGACCGAATAGAAGACAACCATAGATGCTATCATCCGAATCTCATGGATAAGTTTACATGCGACGTTCAAAGAAACGCGGGACTTGATTTCTTGGGATATCAGTTTGGATACGATCAGGAAACAACAACTCAATCAACGATGCCGACTGGGTCTCAAGCATTCTTCAAAGATAGTTTCCAACGGGGCGTTTATGATAAAGCGTCAGGAGTTTTCACAAGAACCCTTGATTTATACAATGGAACTGCTGGAGCGTATCCCGACCCTTGCGTCAGAATATTAACCGGTACGCCTTTGAGTTTATGCACTGGAAAAATGAAAGTTAATTTTGATAATGCGAACGCATCAGGAGTTCCTTGGGGAATCGGTTTATCCCGAGATTGTCCGAATCCATATATAACTGAAGATAATGAAACTTTTGCTCCATATTATTTTAACATTTTAAATGATAATGATGAATCTGAATCCATGAACTGCGGAACAAATAATAATGCGGATTATTTTGAAGACTTTGGAGTTCATCGGAACGCTTCGGGAGAGTTAGTTTTAAGACACGCTGTTCCGTCGGGTGATGGAGATGAAGAATTGATTTACAGAGAAGTCAAATATTGGACGAATACAAGTTCCGCTTTAAAAGGGGGGGGAAGATATGATCTTGGTGGAAACGCCAACGGATATGACGGGATTGCTTTTACATGTATCGGAGAAGACGTCCAAGTATACGGATTTCAAACAGGAAAACAAAATGAACTAATTACAAAATATGTTGCCGGACAACCGAAAGATTCATATTTCAAACCAATCGCCCAGACGTCCTGGTGTCTTCATCCCGTTCTTTTTGTCGGGGGAATTGGAGCGGCGGCGAATAATAATATGACTTTAACCGAGTTTTCAGGGATGAATCTTGACGATTATAATAGTAGAGTTTTAAATAAGGGGGGTTGGTTTGAAACTGCAAGTCTTCTTTCATACGGGGCGAACTTTAATATGTTAAATAGATGCCGTCAAGTAGACAATCGGCGAATATTAGATCCGAAACAAACTCTCGCTCCTTTTGATTACGCGATAAATAATACTCTAAACAACTCCGCGATTGATAATAAATACGTTATGATATTAAAACCTTCAATTGATTATGAACCAACTTGGGGTTCAGCGTGTAGCGATTTATTTGGATTCCCTGGTCGTTCGGTTGTTATTGAAGGAACGGGAACTTTCCCCGCGATTAAGTTTATATCCGATAATGCTCCATCACTTAATTCTATGCTTTCTGTTTTTGTACGGTTGAACGGGTTCGGTCAACAGGTAATGAATGCAAGAACTGGAAATAAATCAACTATTCTTTCACATCTCCCGACTGCTGATTCAAGGATGACAACCGGTTCATCTCAAAGAATATTCTACGAACCAAAAAACCTTATTTGGTTAGATTTAAAAAATCCTTATGATATGAATGTCTCCGAGTTTAATCTTGATTTTGTTTATTCAAACGAACAATACGCGAAGATCCTTCAAGGTCAGTCAATCGTTGTATTATATTTCAGAACTAAAGACGGTGGAGAAATTGGAATGAAGGTAATGGAATAATCGTAATTTAATCAGATTATTAATACTTAAAAATAAAATGTTCTATATTATTATAATAGAAAACAAAATGGAATCAATCTTCCAGAATCTCCCAAACAATCTAATCATGAATATTATTAAGATGGAAACCGATAGAAAGAATGAAGAAATCCGACTTGGACTTATTGAATCAAAAAAGAAGTTCATGGACTGTATCATGCAACTCTGCGAAGTTGAAGAAATGGTTGATCAGTATACGGAACCAGATGAAAGAGATTATTATTTATCTGATGCTCGGGCGTATTATGAATCGGCGAATGGAAATCTTTTTGATGCATTTATGATCTCCGATTTATTCTGTGAAATTGAAAATAGTAATGAGAAAAATAAAAATGATATTGAAGAAGAAGAATATCGGATGAGTCTGCAAGAACCTTCAGACGAAGAAAAGTATGAACAACGATTTCTTCAAGAACCTTCAGAAGATGATTATAATCATTATGAACCCGACTGGGCATAAAATAATCTAATAGATTAACTTATACTTTTTTTTTATATTCTTTTTAATAATTTTTAGTTATTTTTTATAATTTATAATAAATTATATTATATATTATTATAACTATGAGTAAAAAACCGCCACCGCAAGTTCTTTTTAATTTTCAGGAAGAAGATATAAATAAAGAAACGGGAGAAGAAAACCCAAACTTTGTTTATGATGATGATGATGAACCTTCAGAAAAAAAACATCGTGAAACACCCGACAAGGGAGAAGAACTTATTAAGATAGAAGAAAAAGAAGAAATTATATCAAAAGATATATTTGATGATATGCCTGATAGTATTGCAGTTATTCCCGATGAAATAAAAGAAGTACTTATGGAAGAAGGAATCCCTTTGAAGAAAGATAAAGGAACGAACCTGAAACCCGTTAAGGAGAAACCCGTTAAGGAGAAGAAGAAACGGAAACCGATGAGCGAAGAACATAAACAGAAACTCGCTCTTGCAAGAGAGAAAGCGATGATTGTAAGAAAAGCAAAAGCAGAAGAAAAGAAGAAAATGAAAGCATTAGACACCGAAGAGAAAGAATTACTCAAAACTCAAAAGATTAAAAGAGTAAAGAAATTAAAAGAAGATGTTGATTCTGATGATGTTGAAGTTCCAAAAAGTAAACCTTCTCCATCTGTTGGAATTACTACATTCACTAAAAAAGATTTAGAAGATGCACAATATGAAGCAATCATGAAATATGACGCAGTCAGAAAACAAAGGAAGAAAGAAAAGAAAGAAGCAGAGATGGTTGAAAGAGATAAACAGAAAATGTTGAATACAATACAGAAGGCGACTGGTAGTTATTCTTATCGCGATGGATCTAATCGTTGGGATAATTGCTATTAATTTGAAACCCGTTTTTGTAGTTATTTTATTTGATTAAGGGTAGAAAAAACCCGATTTTGTAAATAATTCTATAGTATAATATTTTCACAAAATCGGGTTTTAAAAATAATTTAATATTTTAAACTTTAAAAAATAATATATTTAATATTATAATAATGGATGAAAAACCAAATAAACCGAAAAAGAAAGCACCGAAAGTGTATAAAGTAAAAGATCCTGAACCTTCAATGCGATTTGATGATATACATGAGAATCTCCCACAGATGCCTTCACTACTTTTGATAATTGGATCGGTACGTAGTGCAAAGTCAAATCTGATATGCAATCTTTTAATGAACCCCGAGATGATGAAAGACCGATTTGACATCGTGAAGGTCGTATCAACTACATTGCATTCATGTCATAAAGGAAAATTACTTGATAAATATTTTGACGCGACTTCAGAATATTCAGATCAAATCATAGAAGATATTAAAAAGAGTCAATCTCAATATGAAGCAACAGAACGCCCAACCTTTGCTTTGGTACTTGATGATGTACTTACTCAAGACTTTTCAAAAAATAATGCAGTAAGTTTCTTCGCAACGAGATTCCGTCATTATATAGATATGTTTATTATCGCGACTCAATCATTTCGTGCCGTCAGTGGACTAATTAGAAACAACGCCACGGACATAATTATCACTAAACAACAGAACCAAAAAGAGTTGATGAAAATTATTGAAGAATATGGATCTATGTTTCCTTCTTCTGATGGAGCGGGAGACGGTGAAAAGAACTTGATGAAAATGTATCAAGAAGCACATAAGGAAAGATTTTCATTTTTATATTTAAAATTATCAGAAAATCCGCCCCACGCCTTCATCCGATTTGAAGAACAAATCTATCCCAAATAATTAATGTCCATTTTCTAAACTTTCGCAATATGTCTCCCATACTCTAACACATTCATTTAAGGACTCGCACCATGTATAACCACAACTTAAACAACAACCATTTTCGTCATAAGGAGATTTAATCATTTGAATAAGAAATAAATAAACAATTGACAACATTTATTAATAGTTATATATTAAGTTAAATTAATTAATTTTTTTTTCTTTTTTATTCTCTTTTATTTTTAATATAATTTATATTATAAAAATGGATTTATACTCTTCAGATGTCGGTGCTATACAGGAAGGGAATATGCGGGCAAAAGGCGTCATGGACGCAAACCAAAAAATTAAAACTCATAATGACGATTTAGCGGGGCAGATCGCAGGTCTACGTAGTCAAAATCAAACGTCCGATGTTCTTGAAGCAACGAAGGATGCTACGAGTCAATTTTGGGCGACGGGAAAAGTTCCGAGTCAAGTGAAAGCATTTCAGTCTCATTTAGATAAAGGTGGTACTCTTTTTTCTAATCCGACAACTCAAGCACAACAAACTTCGGGCGGGGCAGATGTTGGTGAAGTTGGAGAGACGGGATCGGCATCAAGAGATATTGGAGAATTAGAAGACGTCGGAGACGATGTATTTGAATCCGGTGAAGGTGAAGGTCTCGCAAGTAGAATTGGAAGTAAAGTTGGAACTCTTGGTTCTGTTGGTGTTGCTGGATTAGATATATACAAAGATATTAAATCTTTAGAAGCAGGAAAGGGAATCGCGGGAGATAATTGGGCATCAAAGACTTCAAATCTTCTTCAGATCGGCGGGGCGATTGCTGATGTTGGTGGAACTGTATTCCCCCCCGCTGCATTACTTGGTGGAGCAGTTGATTTAGTCGGTGGAGCATTTGGAGAGATTGGAGATTTCCTTGATTCGGGCAAACAAGATAAAGCAGCAGACCAATTGAAAACGCAGGAAACCGAAGCACCAGTAGTCGCTCAAACTGTAGATCCCGCATCAACTGGGAGAGTTTCTTAAATGAAACCCGAAATTGTAAATAATTCTATAGTAAAATATTTTTACAAAATCGGGTTTTAAAATAAAATATTATAATATAATAAAATGACGTATAAGCAAGATTTCAATCGTAAACATAAAATAAAACCTTTATCAAAATCTCATTCATTAAAAGAGATTTCAGATATATCGGGATATGAATTAAAAGGATTAAAAATCATATATAAAAAAGGACAAGGAGCATTTTTTTCCCGTCCCGATAGTGTAAGGAAAAGCGTTAAAAGTGATGAGCAATGGGCGATGGCGAGAGTCTATGCATCAATCAATCCGAAATCTAAAGCATATAAAATTGATAAAGTACATTTGAAAAAGAAATAATATCCATATCTTTTTTAATTTTTTTTTTGTTATTTTTTTAATATATTCATTATTATAAAAATGAGTTCATATTGGAAAGTAGATGATACTATGCGAATCGGTCAAACCTTTATTTCTGTTCCTTCCGAGAATGGATTGGAGTATGAACCTGAACAGAAGATTCAGATTTACGTAGACCCTTCAACGAAGTTCATGTCGGGTCAAGATTCATATTTAGATTTTAATTTTAAGATTAGTCTTCCAGCGGGGACTCCCCCAACGAAACTTCAACTTGACGAGATGGGCGGAAATGCTTTAATCAGAAATATTCGGATCTATGATGGAACCAGGGGCACTTTGCTTGAAGAAATAGATTCATATTCTTCTCTATGTTCGGTTCGTTATGATTATGATACTGATAATTCTGCTCGTAATTACAGAGCACTCCGTGAAGGTTCTTCGGTTCATAATATCGCAAACTCGGGGACAGCGGGTTCGTCCCAGTCTGCTCTCGCGAATACTATTACGAATCCATATTTCAAAAAGACAACTGGAAATCAAGTTGCTCCCGTGGATGCTTGGACGAACAATTCTTTCTTAACCGCGAAACTATGTATCCCCCTTCATACAGGTATTTTCGCTCAAAACGAACACATATTTCCACTTATGATGACTTCGGGATTATATATAGAAATTGATACTATGCCCGCCGGAGACGTTATTAAACAATTAGACTCCGTCACTCGCTTCCGCCGTCT
>Ga0181408_1000523_pt1 | contig 12449 bp, 17 predicted proteins | sample 31SPOviralmetaG_FD_130137 | JGI IMG/M metagenome (GOLD analysis project Ga0181408, IMG submission 130137) | Marine viral communities from the oligotrophic San Pedro Time Series (SPOT) site, San Pedro Channel, CA, USA - 31 SPOT_SRF_2012-02-16 | ecosystem: Environmental > Aquatic > Marine > Strait...
ATAAAGCATCTGTTAATGATTTAAATATTTTAACATATTCTTTTTTATTGTATGTTTTTTTAAATCTAATATATTTTTTCTGGATACATATATTTTTATGACCTAATTTATTATTTTTATAAAATCCTTTATTATCATTATTTATTTTATTATTAACCCATCTTAAATTTTCAAGATTATTATTTACTTTATTTCTATCAATATGATCCACACAAGGATATTTATTAGGATTAGGAATATAATTATCCGCGACTAATCTATGAACTCTAACAGCATTTCCATTTAAATCTACTAAATGATAACCTTTTCTATCAATCCATCCTTTTAAAAATATATTTCTTTTTTTACTATAAACACGACCATCTTTATATATAAGATAATCATTAAAATTATTAATATCCATATCAATATTAATTATAAAAATATGTTTAAATCAAATTTATTTAGAACCATTCGGTAACGGAATCTGAGGAAGTACGGATTTGACAGCAGGGCGGACCGCGACATCGTAGGCGACAGATGAGGCACCAAGGCGAAGACCAGAGTTTACGGTTCCCATGCTAAACACAGGTTTGCTTTCAAAGACGGCACGATTTACGGCGGAGATCATCATCCCACGAAGGATAGCATCTATAAGGGTTTGCGAGTCTAACATTTTATATGATTATAAATATTAAAAAATAAATATGTATTTAACTTGATATTTTACTTTTTTTTACATAATATCAAAAAAAGTCAAAATTAATTTTCTGTCTCAGGTTCTAAATTTAATTCTTTACCTTCTTTTATTAAATAAGGTTTCCTCGGTGTGCCACCTGTATGACCTGTCATTTGTAATTTTTCTTCTTGAATGACAGCATCGACATTACGCTTACACATTCCCCAGCATATTGATTCACATTTAGATTTTTGTAAAGTCAGCATTAAACCACCCATAGCACCAGTGACACCAATAATAAATAACATTAATTCTTCCATAGTAAAATCGCTCATTTTAGTCATTTGTGATTATATATATAATTTATTTTTATATTATTCTAATCTTATTGTGATATCGATTGAACAGATATCACCAAAGTTGTGAGTGGGACCAGATGAGATCAGCGCCCAATCTTTTACGATACCATCTGTGCCTACATCACGATAGTATAAATCAATGGTGACAGTTTTGGAAGTCGTCCAAGTTTGAGGTCTTCCAGATATTAATTTATAAGGATATGAATGCGACATAGTGCTACTCATTGCGGATGGAGTGCTTCCTACCTTGTTAGCGCGTCCGATTGGAATTAATCCCGTGATATTAATTTGCTCGTTTGCCGCGATCGCTGGCGTTTCCATAGTGCTGGTTCCATCTGATAACATATATAATGCAGCATCTTTATTATCTAAAAAATCGAATTTTATTGCTAAAGGTGATAAAATAGTTGTATCAATACTGCCAAGACCAGAGTTCGCCGTCGCTTTTGCGATAGGTTCTTCTAAAGTTTCAGATGCTATATAATATTTTACATCTTCAAGATATATATTTTTAAATTTGTATTCTTTAGCAATTGTGAATGTTGCTGATCCTGTTGTGTTTTCACCAGTAAAGGAAAATGTTAGTAATGTCATATTATATTATATAACTATAAAAAAATATTAAATATTATTTCTATATTAAATTATTTATTCAGTAATCATTTTGAAATTAATTTGCCCCGTGCTTGATGTATTGTATGTATTGATTACAAGAACCTCAGCAACTACATGGACAGTGTGATCATTCGAACCATTTGCACCAGCACTAAATTTAACAGAAATTTCAGGATTACCCAATTGAGAGAAACTGAGAGATCCATCAGCAGAACCAACATCATCAGGATTGTATCCAAAGTTAATGACCTTGACGTGAGATGGAGAAAACTCATCACCACTGGTAGTGCCGAAAGTTTTATCTACAGCAGGATCATATAATTTATATGTATCACTTCCTACAGCAGTATTACACGCCATAGGGAGATTATTTCTCATACATTCTACAGCATAATCGGTCTGGTATCCAGCACCAGCGGTAAGAGAGTTAGAAACATTATCTACACCACATCCGCAATTTTTAAGTTCATAAATAGTTTGATTATTAGCACTGAAAACGACTTCTGCTAAATCTACAGTCTTCATATATGCTTTAGCAGTAGTGTGAGCACGATCTGTATCATCTGTAGCAAATACATATAATCTGCGGACAAGACCGCTGATAGATTGAACTTTAATTTTATTACCAAGAGTGCTTGAATCGGTGGTCTGTACGAGATTGGCAGCAGCGATGCTTTCACTAAATAAAGTAGTAGTAAAACCGATTTGACTGGATACCGATCCTGGCGCATAGTTTCTTGCCTGATAAGAAGCGAGTTCGTTCCCACCAAGTTCAGCGACATAACAAAGGAGTTGTGCGTCATTGTAGGTTATACGGTCGGCAGGAGTTTCTGCTTTTCCATGTAAATCAAGGATAGCGCGATAATCAACTTCAACGAAAGCATTTGACGATAGAGAATATAAATCCCACGCTTTACCAAGTGATTCCGTGAACCATGCTTTTAAGGGGCAAGATAGAGTTTGACCTCCAAATACAGATGCCATCGCTTTTCTGCCTTCAATACTCGCTTCAGCATCAGCAGAAGCGCCTACAATAGCAGATCCAAGCATATTGTCAAGTAAAAGTGATTTTTCTTTAGTAGCACGAGTGTATTGAGAAACAACCGCCCATTCAGGAGTGCATTCCCATAGAGTATTACCTTGGTATGTGATTCTTACTCGAGTAAAGGCAAAAGCACCTGCCATATCTGTAAGAAAACAATCTTTAGCACCAGAATCATCATTAGTATCACCTTGATTAAATTTAGTTTGTAAATACATATCTTCAAGTAATCCGAAGTTCGGCAATTGAAATTTAACAGTTTGATTACCATCAGCATTCATAGAAGTTGTAGGATTAACTACAATTTTAGATCTGGCAACAGGGCAGATATTCGATTCCCCCTGTGTGGCATAATCATATACATTCTGTTTACTGTTTCTTGCTTTAATGGTATTGTAAAGGGAAGAGTTCTCATTGGCACGATGGATCAATTGAGGATTAGACATTTTATATAATGTATTAGAAAAAAAAAATAAAATTTAATTTAATATTAATATTTAACTTTAATTATTCTGATTTTTTAGGTTTACCAATATTAGATCCTACTGCTCCAGCAAATTGAGATGCTATATATATACCACCAATTAATAATATTATATTCATTGCTTTATTTTCAAGAAAAGCAAAACCTCGTTCGATAAATTCGCCTCCTTGTTCTGCCACCTTTAGTGGTAGTTCACCTACAGGACGTATTTGATTTTCTTCTAAATTATCATTAGATAATCCGATTCTTTGAACTTCTCTTTTTTTTTGTTGTGCTTCTGCTTCTTTACTTGTTTCGATGAGAGGCGTCTGTAAGAACTTAACAAAACGGGAACCGATATCATCACTATTTTTTAATTTTTCTATATCTTTCCCTCCGAGTTCTGCTTGTATTGTCGGATTCTCACTTGATTTTAAATTATTAGGAGTAGATAAATCTTTTTCTATTCTTTCTATAGCATTTTGTCTTTGAATGGGATTTGTTAAACTAACATTTGACATTGGATTAGGAGGAGGGGCAGGATGCTCTAACAAGTTTTCCCCGCTAAACCCTGTAGGTTTTAATTTACCATAGAAATTTTTATCATTTTTTAAAAGTAGAACTGGTGGCATATATTTATACAATAGAATATAAAAAAAAAATATATTTTATATTAATATATATACAAATGGGAGATGAAGTTGATGCATTCGATTTACCATCACGACTACAATCTGGGAATGGTGATTCACATCAAAGCACTATCGTAGAACCTGATGAAGAAGCAGTAAGGGATCAAGCACAGGCGGATCTTGATAAAATAAGAAGTGATTATTTTACTCATAGTTCAGATATCAATGATATGATTACATCTGTAGAAGATTTAGGATATAGTGATACACAAAGAAGACACATCATTAATGGGATATTAGCAGAGCATCAATATAGATTGGGTCATAATAATGTTCCTTCAGGTTTAGAAAATAACCAAATAGAATATATAGCAAATCAAACAAATGCTATGGGATCACCAGCATTTAATCTTAACTCTGTCAATATAATGATTGATGATCAAGGTAGGACATTCATAGAAGATAGAAGAGTAAGGGAAACAGATGGAACACCGAGACGGTTATATCTGCCAACAGGCGTACCTTTTGACCCGATCTCAAGAAGACAAAGAGCACAATTAGATTATGAACAAAGTATTGTAGATGATATAACAGTTCAAGATCCAGACATTAGTGACATAAAAGATCATTTATTAATTGATGATATTTCGCAGCAGAATGTTGATGCAGTATCACAAATAATCACACAATATTTACAAGGCAATAGAAATGATCAAGATAGAGATGAGATGAGACATCGTATACAAGAACTTCCGGGATTATCACAAACCGTAAATATAAGAGAAAAATTAATCATATTATTTGATGATATTAATCAAGAGGAACAATATCGAGTTGATAATGATGGGAGACCAAGGGGTTTATCAGATGAAGAATGGCAATATATTCAAGATAATAGTGATACATTAAATTATTACGGACAACCTATTTTAAGAACACAAACAGATCCCCCGACTAAATATTTTTATACAGGACCGGGATATACTGTATTAGAACCAAATAATATAAGAAATGTCCCTACAGCACAAATAACACAATCACAACAAAGAGAGATTAATTTATTCACACAAGGATATATGACTGGAGAAGATGGAGATAATGATCCGAACAATTTAGCAAATAATTTATCATCTTTATTTGATGAACCAGATTTCGCGACAAGACTAGAGTTAGAAGATATATCACAAAGAGCAGAAGCAGAGAGAGTATTTAGAGCAGAAAATAATGGAAGACCATCAGATCTGACACCATTGCAGTATCAATTTGTTATGAACCATGTATTATCAGAAGGAGAACCAAGATACAGTGGTGAACCTATACAAGTGATCACAAGCACTATAAGAGGGACAACTGTGACACAACAAGGATTTAATTCTTGGGATAATCAAGAATTTCCCAATCTTTTAGTTATACCTACTGATGATATAATAAATCAATTAATTGAAAATGGATTTTATACTCCTCCTGAACCTGCACCCGATCCTAATCGTCCCCCTGTAGTATTACCACCACAACCATCAATCACAGATCCTCCTATAAGTGATCCTGAAATAATACCACCTGAAGGTCTATTTCCTCCGGAAGAAATATTACCTGATCGTGGTCAATTCGAACCACCTATCATACAAGGACAAACACAACCAGTAAATCCAATCACAGGATCAGATATTCCTGTAGATACTTTAGAAAGAAATATTGAAAGATATGAACAACATTTTAATTCACAACAAAGATCATATGAACCATTTAGACAAATGTTTAGAGATATATTACCTATATTCACGGGATTTGCTGGGGGGTTTTTTGCTTTTTCATACGCAAGAGCGAGAGATCGGGGAACTATAGGAGAAATATTGCAAAATGAAAGAGTATTTTTAGAACAATTAGAGGCAAGAGTAAATATTTATGAAGAAAGAAACAGAGATCTTGAATTAAATAGGCAAAGGGCAGAAACACAAAGACAAACTGGATATGATCTTTTAGAACGATTAAATCTTCAGCGAGGAGTACTCGCTGGGACTGATGATGATCCTGATGTAAATCCTGCCGATTTAGGACAACTGGTTCGAGTAAGATCTGATGATTTACAGAGATCCAATAGACAATTAAGAGCAATAGAGCAACAAATCGCTGATGCTGAGATAGAATTGAATGATTTACAAGAACAGATATCCAATGATGGTTTAACTGCTTCACAGATAAACAGAAGAGTAGAAGATTTAATTCAAAGAGATACTGAAATATTAGAAAGTATATATGCTTATAATCCCCAAATATTACAGGGATTTCAAATAGGGACTACTTTAGGATTAGTATTGTCAGGATATTTTTTCCCTACATATGTAGATATACAAGATGAAGAACCTTTTAACAGAGAAAATGACGAACCTATAATAGAAAACAAAGCGAAACCATTATTACATGATCCATCGAAAGAAAAAAGTGATCATTCATCAATTAAAATGATAAGTGCTAAAGATATAAAATCAAGAAAAATAAATCCTGTAGAAAGAAAATTTATTCCTGTTAAAGATAATAGAGGTAAACAATTATCATACAAAGAAATACAAGAATTAAAACAAACATTATCACCTATAGAATTAAACAATCTTAAAGGTAAATATCTTATGTTCGGTGATGATAATAAACCATCAAAAGTGATTGAAGATAATTGTAAATCAATTGTCGGAGAAAATCAAATATTCAAGAGACCTATCAGGATTAGATAAATATATAATATATAATATAAATATGCCCCGATTAATTAAATACACTACAAATGGAATTGTTGATGATATCCCAGATCAAGCACTTGCCGTAATAGAACATGCGACACTATTTTATCTGATAGAACAGAGATTTAAAGGTCCTCAAAAATATATTATCTTCGCCGTTGCTGGTGCTGGATATGAAATGGGGATAGATAGATTAAAACGTCAAGACGCTCAGAAATAATTTATATTACAAGAAAAAAAATATAAGGTATGGTATAAAAATGGATGACACCTATGAAATGAAGGACAGCAATTATCAGAAGAAAAATAAACCTTTGTGTATATATTGTTCCTATAGATGTGCTGTCCCTTCAAAGAACAATGAATATTGTTCGGAGATGTGTAGATTATTGCATTATTCTATCACAAAAAAAATTGATGTAGAAGATATAGGAAAATTAATTAAATTAAATAAAATAGATTTAATCGGTATTATATTATCACTGAAACAGATAAGTATCGGTAAAAAAGAACTATGCGAACAATTCGGCATTCAGTACAATCCGCCGAATACATTAAAAATAAAATATGGTAAGGGTTCATTATTATTCGATTAAATAGTTCTAATATATTTTATAACCTTTTTTTATTAATTATTATTTTATATTTCTTATGAGATTATTATTTTTATTTTATAGAATTTAAATTTGATATGGTTATTGAAAAAGTTCTAATATATTTTAGAACTAATACTTAACAATAAAATACTATATATACTATACGAATGGACGCATACAAGCAACTAAATATTTCCGCTGAACAATTTACTCAATTATCTGTTCAAGAAAAAATAAATGGATTAAATATTAAAACCAGACAGGATTTTTATACATGGTTCGGTAAAGCAATCCCCGATAAAAAAAATAATTTTAAATTTCAGTTCTTTTATGATAATGAATTTGATGAATGTGAAAAGATATGTATAAAATATGAAAATCTTAATAAACCCAAAGTCGTCAAGAAAAAAATCCCGCCACTTGTTCTTGATATCCCTGACTGCATCAAAGAAGATTTTAAATATTTCAAATTAGATATTAATGATTATATTAAAAGAAATAAAGGTCAAGATAGATTGTTAAATATAAAAGATATGAAATGTGAAAAATTATTCAAAGATAAAAAGGTTCAAGAAAATTTTAACGTTGAAATAAATATAACAGAAAAATTATTTAATGAATTTATTGAAGATAATAAAATATATGATATTGAATTATATGAGTTCTTACTATTTAGAAACATAATCATTAATAATATTGATGAATACTTTATGGGTGAAGATCTTGATGAAATAAATATGGAAATGGTCGATGTGTTTTACAAAAATGAGTTCCGACCCTACATGTTTGATAAATATAACAAAGAAATCAAAGAAGTAAATGAAGATGACTTAAGAAAATTAAAATCATTTGATTATTTCTATAAGAAAATTAATCCTAATAAATATAAAAAAAAAGATAATTACAGAGAATATATGACATATTCTCAAAATAAAATGAACTTAAAAAAATCTTATAAAATGTATCTTGAAGGCAAATCTTTAGATGATATTCCGATAGTAGATAAATTAAAATATATGATATTTATTATAGACAATTGCGATACTAATTAAATTTAAATCTTTTCTTATAATTTTTTATATTTTCTCTTAATGATTTACTTTGTCCCCACAGTATATAATATGATAAATATCCTGCTCTGGTCGGGTCGTTGGTATCTAAATCTTTTTTATGTCTTTTTCTATATCTTTCTCTTTGTTCTTTAGTTGCTGATGATGTATAATGCGGGAGATTAGCATCGCCGAAATGAGTGGTTTTTGTACGACCATTATCTTTAGTAAATATCGCCATATAATCTTTTCCTGATTTGGTTGATTTCTTTATAGTTAATTTAGTCATATATCTATATACAATAATAAAAATTTAAGATAATCTTTCAAATATTCTTCATTATTTTTATTTTTATATTTTTCATCCATCATACATCTCAAAGACCATAATCGAACCCATATCTCTTCTTTTTTACATTTAAAATTTATTCTTTTGACTTTTATTTTGTGATAAAAATTATCCCTGCATATTTTACAAGGTAATCTTTCAATAAAATCCATTATGAAATCTTCATCATCATCTTTAATTAATATGAATAATGTATCCCACCATGCTCCGCCAAACTTTTTATTTATATCCATTATATATATATTTATTTTTTTTTGAGATGTATTTTATCGATTTTATATGCTTTAGATGAAGGATTGATTGATGCATAAACCCTCGCCATCGCCCATTGTTCTTTTTTCATATTAGGTCTTGAGGGACCAGCAGTTTTAAAAGCACCGATTCCTTTATTATATATTGTCTGTAATCCTGATCTTTTGTATCCGGTCAATTTAGATATTTGTGATAAACTATTCGATTGATTTAATGGTTGATTATATTTACGATTAAATTTTTGTTTGAATGTTAATGTCATAATATATATTTATATATATAATATAATAATATGGCGAACTATATTGAAGGAGATATTCATAATGTGATAAAAACTATTGAAGATAATAGTATCGATTTAATATATACCTCACCACCTTTCGGAATTACCAAGGCATCGTGGGACCAACCTTTAAAATGGGATATCTTGTTCCCTGAAATGTGGAGAGTATTAAAAAGTGATGGGATAATAGTTTTACATTCATCTATGCCTTTTACATATGAATTATTAAAATATGAAACACCTAAATATCATTATATTTGGAAGAAAAATTTATTAACCGGATTCTTTCAAGCAAAAAAACAACCCTTAAGAAATGTTGAAGAAATATTTATCTATTATAAAAAAACAGGAACATATAATCCTATTATGATAGGTGATAAATTTTATAAAAAAAGATTAGTTAAATATGGGGGACAAAATGCTTACTGGAGAAATGATGGAGTTAATAAAAATAATAAATATAATAAAGATGAAGGTCATACAGGACGATTTCCTACGACATTTTTAGAATATCCTATTCGTAAAGATAATACAGGAATCACAAGAACTGATGAAATGATGGATTATTTTATAAAAACTTATTCGAATGAAGGTGATACAGTATTAGATATGACTTGTCATAATAATTATTTAGGAGATAGATGTAATATATTGAAAAGAAATTTTATCGGGGTAGATATAGAATTAAAAATTAAATGTTAATGGTTAGAGTAAAAGGTTATAATATATTTTAGAACTATTTTAATTAATTATTATTTTATATTTCTTATTGAATTATTATTTTTATTTTATACAATTTATATTTTATTTAGTTATTGAAAAAGGTTATAATATATTTTAGAACTTTTAATTGGATATACACTTAAAGATAGTTCTAATATATATATTGACTGATAATGCCTACAATGAGTAATATGAATAAACCTGAACTATATGAACTATGCAAACAATTACAAGATGTCATTATAAAATTACAATTTGATATGAACTGTATGGAAGAAGAAAATAAATTAGTGAATCAAAATTCAGAGAATCTTTTAAAAGAAATGGTTGAGATGAAAGAAGAAAATAAAAAATTAAAAGAAGATAATATAAGATTAGACGAATTATGGGAAGAAGAATTTGAATCAAATAAATCAAAATATCTTGAATTAAAAAAACTTAAAAAAGAATATCTTGAAGAAATATCAGAAAATTTAAAACATATTGAAGAAAATAATAAATTAGAAGAAAAATTAGAAGATAAAACTAATAGATTGACAAAATTAGCACAAATACATTATGAAAAATATAAAGACAATTAATATCTTCTCTCACATTTCGTACAATATAGCGATCTCATCCATCTATAAGGCAGATCTATCGCCCTCCTTCCCCACCTGTTCCAGGTGATAATTCTCGCACAAGAATAGCATTTTTTTTTTTATCATTATTTTTTTCAATTGTCTTTACTCCTACAGAAGATAATATAATCATTAATCTCAATTGAGGTGTCATCATACTGCAATCGATTTCTCCAGTATCTATCATTTCTTTTAATATTGGTAAAATATCATCTTTAGAATTATTAACCTCATCAGCATAACCAGATAAGGCATCTATATCAAAATAATCAAGACCTCTCTCACCAGTCCTACACATGAGGAGCAATGTTTCGAATACTACATTGTGACTATTTTTTTGAGTAATTAATGTCATAATTAAATCTTTTTTTTCGCTTAATGTTTTAAAATTCATATCATTATTTATATGAATATTTTCAAGATTATCAGGAAATTTTTGCTTTAATACAAATAATTGATTATAAAGATGAGTTTTTTTTTTCTTCTTCAAGTTTTTCATTATTTATTTCTTCTTCATTTTTTTCTTTTACTCTTTTTTTTTTTTGTGCTAATTTATTGTAAATCTGTTTTTCTTCTTCTGTAAATTCTGAAACTTTTTTATTTAATTTTTTTTTATATTGTAAATGATTTTCTTCTTCAACATCAGTAATCTCTGCCGATATATCTTGAGATGCTTGAGGATTTTTTAGATCTTCTAAAGTAGGGATTAAATCACTGGCGCCAAGCGTATTGGAACTATTGGAACTATTGGAACTATTATTTGAGATATCATTCATTTTAATATATAAATAGAAAAAAAAAATAAAATATATACTATAATATAAACAATGCCGATACTAAATTTTTCAATGAGATCTCAAGATATTAACAATAACGGAGATATAGCAACAAGTACTCGCATAGCAGAGAAAACTATAAAATTAGAGAAAACTTTTAAAATGAAATATTTAAAATTATTACATATATATCACAATATTACAAATGCAAATATTAGTGATGATGAAGGAACAAGTGAGAATACAATATTATTTGCTAAAATATCTTTTCTTAATGTAGATAATACAGTATTTTATGAACATAAAAATAATCAAGTAATCGAACATGGGGGTATGATCTGTCTTGGTGAAACTGTTAAAGATGAAGGAGCATCTGTTTTTAAAGAATTATATAAAGTATTACACGATGGAAAGGGAATTTTATTTCTTAACCAACCGTTCACAGTTCAATTATTTAAATTACAAGCAGGAGATCCTGCTGTAGGTAATGAAGATGTCGCTACATATAACGCAACCGAATCACATTTATTAAAACCTATTAGCATACAGGAGTTTAGAGGAGGATTAGATAGTGCGGGTCAATTTATATCTTTTACCTTCGAATATGCTGAAGATTATAGTAAATAAATATATATTTGTTTTCTTCAATATAAAAAAATAGTGATATATATATATATATAAATGTCTCAAAGAAAAATATTATATATACATCAGATATATGGATTGTATGATGATAATAAACCGTTAACAGATAATCAATTATTTGTCGATAGTTATATGAAATATACTTTTATTTGTGATAATAATAATCGAAATGAAAAAAGGAAATATAATTATATTTATAAATTATGGAATAAAGAATCTTGTGAAGAATTATTGAAAAGATATCCTGAATTTAATTATTATTATGATGTGAGATTCAAAATTATGAAAGTAGATATAATGAGATTTATAATATTATATCATTATGGGGGGATATATAGTGATATGGATGTCCTTCCTGCATACATATACAATTTAGATTTTGTATTAGATTGTGATAAAATTCATTTATGTAAATATGTTAATAAAGATAATAATATATATGATATTGAGGTAATCAGTACGCCGGATGAGAAAAATGAATTATTGTATGAATATTTAAAATATATTCCATCACAAATTATAGAAAAAAATAATATTGATGTTTATAAATCTTGGAAAATCAGATATGTATATCAAACAACAGGACCAAGATCATTTAATAGATTTTTAAAAATGTATGGAGATTGTGATAATATTAAACAATTAAATACAA
>Ga0181408_1000527_pt1 | contig 12396 bp, 12 predicted proteins | sample 31SPOviralmetaG_FD_130137 | JGI IMG/M metagenome (GOLD analysis project Ga0181408, IMG submission 130137) | Marine viral communities from the oligotrophic San Pedro Time Series (SPOT) site, San Pedro Channel, CA, USA - 31 SPOT_SRF_2012-02-16 | ecosystem: Environmental > Aquatic > Marine > Strait...
AGCAATATTATAGCTTTTGCGTATTGGTCGCTTTCTGCTTTTAGTTCGCTGTGGCACAGCATAAGTGCGTCACGTTTAGCTTTTAGGTCGTTTGAAATCTCGCTTATGGTTGTTTTTTCCATTTATATTATTTAGAGATATTTTAATATTTATGTTATATATTAGATGAGCGACAAAGAAGAGCGTAAAATTAGCCTTGAAAAGCGTCGTCAAATGTTGGCGAACCTTGAAAAGGCACGGGCAGCCAGAGCCAAAAATATCGCAGCAAAAAAAGACAATATTATTATTGACGAAAAAAAGGAGGAAAAAAAGGAGGAAAAAGAGGATATTGACGAGGAAACGCCCGACAGCAAATTAGCACCACCCGAGATAAAACACCAGTGCTTATGCGGTCGTAAATATGTTCGTAAGGATGGACTTTTTAGACATCAGCAAAAGTGCGAGGTATGGTTGGAGGAGCGAGCCGAGGAGGCAGAGCAGGAAGAAGAGATTGCTGAAATAAAAGCAGAGCGTGAAGCAGCGGAGAAAAAGGCTGCGCCCAAAAAGAAACGCGCCAAGAAAGTAAAGATGGTTGTGAAGGAGCCTGAGCCTGAGCCTGAGGAATCGGAAAGTGAGGAAGAAGAAGAGGTGAAACCGAAACCGAAACCTATTCCAGAGCCAGCTCCGCCCAAAAAGAAAAACATTGTGCCAAGTGCGGAGCCGAAATACCACAACGGGCAAGAACCGCTAGAAAAATATACGATGGAGGAATGGCGTATAAAACACGAACAGGAAAAGCTTGCGCGTTATGAAGCAGAGTCCCGTAAAAAATTTGAGGAACAAGAAGACCGTATTAATAGGTTAAAAAAAGCGATGATGGCTGGAGGTATATAAAACTCTTTATATCGGGATTGAACCGATGGCCTTGCGATTAACAGTCGCACGCTCTACCAACTGAGCTAATAAAGAATGTGTTACATATATAACTAGTGTTGTGTATTTATATCCCTTCCATAATTTTAATATGAGATGCTGTTTTGCGGTGTCGTGAAATCTTGCCTCGGGCACATTCCTTACCACACTCGCATATTATTCTCTCGGTTGCGCGCGATTTACTTTGTTCTTTATTCTTTTCATATGACTTTTTTTTTATAGTTAAATATTTCTCCCTATTCTCTCCAACCTTATAAGTCTTATTGTATTCTTTCATATAATCTTGTAGGTATTCCTTGCGTTCCTCTTTGGATAGGATGGCCTTATAAACATTTAATGTCGGATTTAGCTCCTCACAACAACGCCGTTCCTCCCAACGTAGCTCTTCTTTATTTTCACACGGGAAATCGTATAGCTTTTTAATAGTGTATTTATTATCGTTAGCCCATATTGCTTTATACAGAGGTGCGTGTTCTGTAGGATTGGAACTATGAACATTACCCCAATGTCTGCGTTTTCTGGTTATATAATTTTCAGCACTTCCTATGTAGAAATCGTCACCAACATCAATGCGATAAATAGCACTATCGTTAAACTTATTTTCTTCTGCCGCCATATTGATATATATTAGAATAGTTGATTTATATCAATTTTATAGAAAGTCTATGGAAAAAATTAAAGCACTATCTGTAGGGTTTTCCCTTGCCCTATGCGGAGCACACGGGTGCTCTCAAGGAACATAACAACATTACCAGTGTTGAGGAAGTTGGCAGTGTTGCCGACAGCGGTGAGGAGGATGGACGAGTTGGAGCCACGGAGGTCAAGACCCGACTTGGCACGCATTCCCTGACTTCCTGGCAGATTAAGTTTGAGAGCAATCTGGGCACGATTGTCAAGATACTCAGCATACGAGTTGGAGGCGGTGCGGTTGACCTCCATAGCCTGCGCCGATAACTGATACCACTGCGAGAACGGGCAGTCGTATTGCGGGTAGCGGACGTTGTTAATAGAGAGCGAGAGGTTCGGCTCCTCGGCAAGTTTGGCGGCGTTGGCGGACGGAAGGGCAATCATCGGCGCAGTGAAATTCATCGGTCCAGTTAAATATTTGTCGCCGCCCTTCATCTGAGGAGCGCCGAGGGAACCAGCAAGGGCGACAGTAGCAGCGTTGGCAGGGTTCGGCTGGTAGCCCGTGACGGCAACAGCGCCCTTAATAGCGGCGAAGTCGGCTTTGCGGAAGGCGACGAGAATGCGGTCAAGCGACGAGGCAGCCGAGGCAACACGGGTCGTGCCGTTGAAAGTGTCCGAGTAGGAGTCGTAGCCACACCACGAAGCCTCAAGGAAGCCCTCGTCGTTCATACGGGACTGGATGACCTGCGAATACACGCCATCGTCAATAGACCAGGCAGGAACCATAAGGCTGTAGTTATCAAGGGTGTAGGTCGCCTGGGTGTTGCCAGCAGTGACCATACCAACGGCGGTGGCGCCAGTGGTGGCCGAAGCGATGACCGAGTTGCCCGCAAGGAAAATGGTGATGCGGATTTCGGGGAGAAGCGAAACGTCTAAAAGCGACGGCTGGATGCTCTGGAAGAACGAGCCGAGCGGAATGCTAAAGATAGTGGAGTCGCCGTTGGTGGTGTAGGCTTCGGCGGCAGCGCCAATCTGCTCAAGCGAGGTGCCCATAACGTTGCGGTCAATATTGACGTGCGAGTTGACGGGGTCGTCACGGCCAGGGTAGAAATTGCGCTTAACCTGGTTGAGGACGTTGGTGGAGGCGCAACCCGAGTCAACCGAGATGCCGCCCATATTAACCTGGATGCGCTCAATGAAAGCGTCAGCAGCAGGAAGACGAGGAGCAGCCGAAGTGCCCGCCGCAACAGCCGAAGCAGTGAAGACCATACGGATATCGTCCATCTTCAGGAGAGTGTTCGTCGGGAGGACGAAATCAATCTGATTGTGGGCGATTCTTGTGCCCGACGACTGCGGTGGAACACGGAAGTTGGCGGTGGAGACGCCGCTAAACGACCGAAGGAAATACGAGGCGTATGACGGATAGTTGCTCATTATAGTTATTACAAAGATAAAAAAATCAATATTTAATTCTAAAATCCATCACCAGTATTTGCCCGAACATTAACAGCCATCGTATTTTGCTCAATGTTATAATTTTTAACAGGCGCCTGTAGTTCGTGAGGGTTGCCGCCACGCGAATAAACCTCCCAATTAAAGACCATATCGCTAAACATATTACCCTCGGTGGTAGAGTCGGCAATAGTATCAATGGTGCGTCCGTGGTGGTCCTTAATTTCAAATAGAATTTCGCTAATATGTCTGTTGTCCAGTTCCACGAAAAACGGAGTGGATTGGTCCTGCTGAAATCCGAGGAGCGTATCGTTGAGCGGTATTTTTGCGATGATAGACGATGATACGATGTGCGTGTCCGAAAGAGGCTGGGCGGCGCTGATGTTCTGGCTCTCCATATTGGAGGTGTTCTCGCTACAGCTCATATATAAATATTGGGTGGTGGTGCGCTGTAACGGATAGAATCCCGTAACTCTTACCTCCCGTGCTACTGAGACTGGGTCAATAGTAAATGAGTTTGCGAGAGCGTTCTGTGTGCCTATGCGTTTTCCGCCGAGCAGTGCGTATGAGTCGTTAAAACCATATGCTCCCTGAGCAGGAACAGAAACGGCTATATTTGGGTCTTGTAAATACTGACGGCACTGTATTTTGATTCCAGTAACGTTGTGTGCCGCCCCCGAGGCTGTCTCCAGCACTACATCAAAAATACCAGTTCCTGTGTCACCTTTTGTGAAACCAGCAATGGGGTTCTGGGTTCCAGCCTTAACAGTAAAAGCGACACCAGTCATAGCCAGAAAAGCAGCGATTAATTTTGTGCTGAATTCGGCTGCTATATCTCCAAGGTTTCCATAGTCCTGTTTGGTTAGTTCAATAAGGGCGTTTTTACTTAGCCCACCGAAGACGCAATTAACCCAGACTTTATTATTCCATTCATTAACATAGAAGAAGTTTCTGTAAGCGCTAAACTGGGTGACCGAAAGCCGACCATATTGGTTGTTGCCCGTTGTGAGCGGGTTTGAATTCATAGCGATGCGGAAGCGGTTAAATCCGTCATCCGAACCCTGCGCCGATGCCGAACCACTCTGCTGCGTAGATACGTATATGTCTTGCGAACTGACTAGAACACTCATTTATATATTACTATACTATTTAATTTACTCTCTCTAAACCCAATCCCTCAAAATACTCCTTATGGTTCTTTTTAGTCGGGTTTGCTAGTTTTTCTTTCACGAATTCCTCTGCTGTCTCAGGGTGTAAATAACAATGTGAAGCCACTAAATCGCAAAGAGCTGGGTCCACTTCGGGGAAATCACGGCGCATCTGCTTAACCCACCTCGCAATCTCATATTCGTCAAACTCCGTCATTCCCATACGGGGCTTAGCTTTATGGCGTGGAGTTAGCGTTCCGTCTGCGTCAACCCATCCTTCCTCAGACATATAGCCCTCCTTATGATGGTCCTCCTTAATCTGTTCTGGTGTCTTTGTAGCCAGCTCTTCCTCAGTCACGCCGAGAGATGAATCAACTTGTATTATTTCGTTTTGTGATAAGTCCATATATATATTAGAATGAGAAATTATATATTTGGAACTTACGCAGACGACTTAACCCGAGCTGGCATAAAACCGCCAGCGCTGGTCTGGTCTGGAATAAAGTTGGTCTTGTTAAACAATAACATCCTATCTGGGTCGCTCAACAAACCAGCCATTTGGTTACGTCCATTACCCGATGTAGCCTGCTGGGCGTTGCGGCTTTTAATCGGTTCGGGATTGGCGAACGTGCGATTCAACATTAAACTAGGTGACACATAGCAAGGTAAAATCTCTCCAACAGTGTTCAAAAAATTAGTGTTAGTGTGTAACATACGAACATTGTCTCTAAAAGGTTCTACTGGTAACTGGTAAAGGTTTTTAAGGATACCATCATCAAACTCTTTCGCTTCTGGGGTAGCACTCGGCTTTAGCTCCATACCGAGAGGCACGGGCCTAGACGAGTTATTATACACGATACGTGACGCAGATATCATTATATATATTATAAACAAATAAAATTGCTAAATTAAAGCTCTTCTCTATACCGACCACCCTCTTTTAGTGCCTTCGCCATATTGCCTAACATAGTGGGAGCGTTCTGGGTGAAACCCTCGGAAACCTCACGAGGCGTATTATTGGAGCCACGAAGATTTTTGGTCTGGCTTAATAATGCGGGAATGTCTGGAGCTGGTTTGGCATACTCCGCAAGAACCCGCTGCTGCGCCATCAACATAGCACGAGCGTTGTTGCCTCGGTCGCTAACTAGCGCGCGAGCCATTGTATCCATATAAACTGGCGATATAACGTAGGGAGCCGCTACCTGAATCCCTGGAAGCATTTGTTTGTATTTAGGTGTCTTAACCGAAGCGATGTTGTATATTTTTCCGAGCGGTGGTGGATGGTTTTGTGGGCACATACGGCGAATAAAAGCGTCTGATTGAAGTGGAGGAGGCATATTATTATATAGGTGTAGAATATAAATGCTAAAAAAGAATAAAAACGGAAGATGCCCATTTGGCTATGTTGAGTTTAATGGAATGTGTGTTAGAGAAAACCAAATGAATCAGTTCCAGTTTTCAAATGAATTTACTAGCAGCAACGGATACCAACCTGTTCCCCCACCGCCTCCACCACCGCCACCGACACCGACACCGCCTGGTCCTAGTCCTGCTCCAGATAATACGGAGGCATTTTTAAGAAGGGCAGCCGAAGTTACAGGTGGCATTTTTGGTGTGGGTGTAGGTGCGCTGGAAGCCGACCAACGATACGAAGAATATAAAGTCCTTGAAAGAATGCGTATTAATCGTGCTGCGAGAGAAGTGGATGAATTTTATTCTATGTTTTCAGCACCAGAACCTGGTGAAGGGATTACTCCTACTGACATTGAAATGGGTTATGGTGATTTTGCGAATGATGAGTTTCCGAACCTGTTTAGAGGCACCGAAGAACCAATGACGGACAGTATGGGCAGATTGCTCAGTGACGACAGATTTCTTATAAATACTGATACAGAACAAGGTTTGGCTGAGATGACCGATGCGGATATTCAAGCCGACATACAGAGAATGGTGGAGGAGGCTGAAACAGGAACCACAATGAGACCGCAAGACGGACAAGAAACCGACCCTATTCAAGCAAGACGCAATAAAGATGCTGAACAGGCAGCACAAGAAGAATATGAAAAAAGACAAAAAGCGAGAGAAGCGGAGGGAGACCCTTTTGAAGGGGCACCAGAATTTGACGATGACGGTGGTGGTGGCGATGGTGGTGGAGATGAGGCAGAATATAATAAATATCGTGACGCTGGACGTGATTATGAACAGTATCAAGACTTGAAAGATGCGACCGAGGAATATGAGGAATATGAGAAATATAAAGCGGCGACCGAGCAGTATGAGGATATAGCACCGTATTCATATGAACCAGGTCAAACCCCAAAACAAGACGTGAGCGATTTAGCTCGTGAAATGGCAGAAGAGATGGGGACGCCGTTACCTGATGACGTGCCAACTTCGCCCAATATAATGACCGAAGAGGAGTGGAATTCGTTAGAGCCTGGATTGAAAGGTGGCAGTGAATTTGGTGGAGTGGCGGCGGAGGAAGCGGTAGAAGAAGCGGAACGCATAATCGCAGGGGCGGAAGCGGCTGGCACGATTATTACCGAAGCAGAACGAGTAAGTATGATAACCCGAGTGGCGTTGGCGGCGGAGGCAGGAGATGATGTTGCTGTGGGAAGTGCTATTATGACTGGATTGTTGACTGAAGGTGTTGCGAGCATCGGTGCTGTAGCCGCCGTAGGTGTTGAATTTGCTGCCCTCGGTGCTCTTACTTATGGAGCAGAGAAAGTATATAAGGCAGCCGAAGGAATAGTTGAAAGACCCGACTCCTTGGACGGAGCAGCTCACGAAATAACCGAACAAGAAATGGCTTATTTTCAATCGGTCGCTAAACAACAAGTTCGGGACGCACAAGGCGTGTATGCTGACGATGCTGTCGGCGCACCCAGACGCCGCCAACCGAATTCGCCATTTGCTCCGAAAGGTTCTGGGTCAGGCGAGCGACCAACACGTCAATCTGATGCTCGCAACAAAGCCCTCTACAACGATATGTCTGATGCCGAGAAAAAGGTTTTTGATGATAATTATAATAAAATGATTGCGGACGAACAGGCTTCTATTGACTATTGGAATAACATACCAGAGGGCACAATGATTCAGAATAGCGCAGACGGTTACCAATTAATACCACCCCATACGGTTAGTGATAACACTTTACAGCCTAAACCTGGAACGCCTCAAAGCTGGATTGATGATTTTAATCAACAGTTAGAGAACGACAAAATACGAAAACAGCAAGATGGGATTGGAAATCAGGAAACTATGGCTCAAGAAGAGATGGCAGCGGCACAATTACAAAAGGATGCGGAAATGAAAGAGGTATACGATTATCTAGAATATATGACTGCTCGTGACCAAGCCTATTTAGATTCGCTTGAGCCAACAGCAGAAGCACAGCCAGAATCACAACCTGAAGCAGAATCACAGGATATGCCTGATAACGCTTAGAGCGTGCCAGCTATATAACGACACTCAGTTAGCTCTGGATATTCTTCGCAAAACGATTTCACATCAAGCGGTCGGCGAGGTTGCCCACCTGGATTACCGATTTGAGTGTTATAATTTGACGGACTAATATTGCTTGACGCTTCAAACTGCTCTCTATCATAGCGATGCTGTATATTTAAATTACTATCTATCACAGAAAGACTCTTATCATTTTCTATTCTATTAAATAGTTCCCGAGAGATAAAATGGTCTATTGAATGATGCGTGACGTCCATACTCTTTACATAATCTTTATTATCCACTATATTAACATTCTCTCCGCTCTTTCCTTTATAACCCCACGAAACTATGTCATTCACAGTAGAGTATATATTTTTAGTCCCTTCATTACTAGGGTTAACAGGAAGCGAAGCCAGTTTTAATCCTCCCTTCATATCTTTAAACTCCTCACCTCCCTTCGCTCCGCCAAAATCATCACGATTCATCTGTTTATCGGCTAATCGGCGTTGCTGTCTCGTTGGTGACTGCTGGGTTTGAAACCTACTAGCGTCGCCGTGATACGAGTTCTTGCCCATCGTCGCACTATAAAACAATTCTAAACCAACAGGAATAGCGAGAGAAGTCATCGCCTGCGATGCGAACGAACCACCAACACCACCTACCGAACCAGCAGCCATAACAGCAGAAGACGATAAAGCATCATAAATATTAGGGTTATAAACCAATCTCTCTATCATCTGACTTATAGTGTATTCTTGTGGTATAATCTTGGGCTCAAATTCAATTCTTGTGAAAGGATTTTCCATATGTTTAAATAGTCTCTGGTTGCCAGACGCATAAAGTCCCCACTCACTTTGGGGCATATTGATTAACATATCGTTATACAGCTCAATATTATCAATCTTGGGTAGAGCGCTAGAGAGAAATACACTATATAACTTCTGTCTGAAACTAGTAGCGTCGCCAGGATTAAAAGCAGTATATTTTATATCATTATGTTTGCCGAGGTCAATCGCCTTACGCCCTCCTCGTGAATGCCCGACCAGCTCTATTTTCTTATTGGGAAATATTACTTCTAATTCTTCTATTTTTTTCTGTTCTCTGTTAAGAATTGATTTATATAATCCTTTTGACGTTTCCATATCAAAACCTTGAGGATTTAGAACGTCGCCCGCAACAATGTTAAATCCTATTTGTAAATCTCTCAACGAACCAGGGTCAAGCCCTCTCATACTAATAATAACTTTATCACCGTCTATAAAAACCATTGAATCGTCGTCGCTATATTCATTCACGACAGAAACCCCTTTGGGAAGATACTTTGAGTAGTTTTGTTTTTTGTAGAACAAATAGTGAAGTTTGACGAGGTCTGCTAATTCTTCCATTATAATATAGTTGTATAGTATAATATGAGCGATTTCCCATTTAGCATTCCCAGAAGAGGCGACGCCGACGTTGTGAATGGAGTTTCTTATGCTGGAACTACATTGACATTAACACGTGCGGAAGGGTCTGATTTGACGACGACTATCGCAGCAGGCGACCCAACCAAGATAGAAAATGGAAACAGTAAAATGGAAATAGCCACGTCAAATGGTGATTGTGTATTCACGCCAAATGGTGATGCTGCCAAGACAACAACGTTTGCTGCTAACGGCGACATACACACAACAGGTAATGTAGGGATTGGGACGAGCAGCCCCCAATACGAACTTGACGTTAATTCTGGTAGTGATGTAATGCTTCGGCTTATGCCCAACTCTGGAAGCTCAGGGAAATTGATTCTTGGACGAACAGGAACTACTGATATACGCTCATCTGCTATAGAAGTTTATAACGCCACAGGTGCCGAAAATAACTATATGAAGTTTTTAGTTCACAATGGAAGTGGAATTTCGCCATATGAAACTCGCGAAGACGTTATGACGCTACTTGGTAATGGCAATGTAGGGATTAACGACACAACGCCAAGCGAAAAATTAGAGGTGGGTGGAAATATTAAATGTAGCGGAAATATTGAAGCAGGAAAGGACACCGAAACAACCAGTTTTTTTGGGAAGTCATTAGTAGGCTCGTGGTCAAACTCTGGCGGAAGTGACGACTACGCAATATTTTCTCACCACGACCGTCAAGGTTCAGGTGATTTCGCTGTTATGGCTTCGGCGGGAGGAACAACATATCTAAATGCCGCGACAGGCGCTAAGATGCGTTTTAGAATTAATAACGCCAATAAGATGACAATGGATGAGAACGGTAATTTTGGGATTAATGATATAAACCCAAGCGAAAAATTAGAGGTGGGTGGAAATATTTCATTAACAGGTGGTCTGAACATAGGAGGCACTCAAGCCAATGGGGATGCTATCAAATTGACTTCGCAAAATCCCAGATTTGTAACTACCGATGGCTTTTTAGGTCTTCACAGTGAGTATAATATTGAATTTGAAACCGACCAAAATGGTAATAACGGTGGAGCAGAATACAAATTTTCTGGACGCTCCAGCACTGGAACACCGATGTCCCAACGTATGAATTTAAATGGAGGCACAGGCAACCTTCAGATTCAGGGAACACTGACACAGAGTCACAATTTCAGTGACGACCGATTGAAAACAGACGAAGCCTACTTAGAAAATGCGACCGAAAGTATCGGCAAATTATCAGTCCAAACATACAATAAGGAAAAGTTATTGAATTTTAACCTTTTAGAAAGAACAGGCGAAACTGTGAGTGAAGTAGGTCTAATCGCACAAGAAGTTTATTATAATGCTCCCGAGTTTCGCCATCTAATTGAAACTGGATATAACAAAACTTATGATGCTTCATATACAACTTATGAGGACGTTTCACATACAACTTGGGATGGTGATGTTTCAAATACAACTTTTGAGAAAGTGAGCGTTGTTGTTCCCAAAAGGCTAAAAACAAACACGAAAATAATTCCGAGTGAAATGGATTTGAGCGGTGTGCCTATTGGCGAAGACCCCGATTATGAAGCTGCTGGTTGGAGTAAAGAGGACCCAGCATCCGTAAATTATCAGGGTTTTATTCCTTATCTAATCAAATCAATCCAAGAACTGACGGAACGATTAGCGACTCTTGAAAAAAAATAATATCCTTATTATAGTATAATATGAGCGATTTCCCATTTAGCATTCCCAGAAGAGGCGACGCCGACGTTGTGAATGGAGTTTCTTATGCTGGAACTACATTGACATTAACGCGTGCGGAAGGGTCTGATTTGACGACGACTATCGCAACGAGCGACCCAACCAAGATAGAAAATGGAACCAGTAAAATGGAAATAGCATCGGCAGATGGTGCTTGTGTATTCACGCCAGCGGGTCTTACCGCCAAGACAACAACGTTTGCTGCTGACGGCGACATAATAACATCAGGTAATGTAGGTATCGGAGATGATGCGCCAGATGCTCCATTACAGATAAAAGGTGATGGAACTAATAGTTCGTCTTTGAGAATAGAATCCACTAACGCAGCTGGTGCTGGTTATATGTATATACAACGAAACACTGATGGGGATAGTTATATATTAACTGAAAGTAACCATCCTTTAATATTGGGAGCAAATAATCAATATTCTCAACTATATTTAAAAGGAGACGGCAATGTAGGGATTAATGATACAGCTCCATCACAAAAATTAGACGTGATTGGAAATATTATAGCAACAGGCACTATCACGCCAGGCAGTGACGACCGCATCAAAACAAACGAGAAACTGATTGTAAATGCGACAGAAACCCTCTCCAAACTAACACCACAAATATACGATAAATATGAAAATATGGATTTGAGCGGAAGTTTCCAAGTTGAAAGCGGTTTAATCGCACAAGAGGTTTATTATAATGCCCCAGAATTACGACACCTTGTTCGTCCAGGCAAGGATACTGATGCGAGTGGAAACCAAACCACACCGACACCAGACGAGATGGACTTATCAGGCGTGGACATTGGGAGCGACCCCGATTATGGTTCGCACGGCTGGAGCATACAAAAAGCTTCGTCACTCAACTACAACGGACTTATCCCTTATCTGATTAAATCAAACCAAGAGATGGCGGAACGATTAGCGGCTCTTGAAAATAAATAATATATCTACTATTTATAATGAGTTTCACGAAGTTAAGCATTGAAAAAGTTCTTGCTGATTTTGGACACGTCGGGCAAGTTCGCCATCTGGGAGACACAATGGACGGCGACGAAGTGTTTGATTCTCTCACTCTATTTGGTGTCACTGTTAAAATAGACAAGGATGAGCTAATTAATATGTTAAAGGCGAAAGAGCCTCCAGCCGATGAGTGGCGTGGCGTGGAAATTGAGGAGAAAGAGGTTGAGCCCGAGGTTGAGGTTGAGGAGGAAACTGAGAATAAAGAATAATGTGTTATATATATAATATGGAGAGTCTAAAACCGACTACTAAAAAAATAAAAGAATTCAAAAAGGTTCCTGATACATCAATAACGAACGAATACCCAACAAGTGAGAATTCTCTCCGTGCTCCTTATTTAATGTTGGTTATAGGCACAAGAAATACTGGTAAGTCCTATACCACAGCGAAGATACTACACCAAGCTATGGACGATAAACTTTATGACCGCTATTTTATGATAAGTCCGACATACGACTCAAATAGAAAATATTGGGAATTTCTGGGAATGGACGACGAGGACGTGTTATATCCGACTAGAGACTCAATTGACCAGATAATACGGGAACTAGAAACGGAAAGGGACGAATGGAGCGAATATATGATGAGCAAGAAACTATATGAAGATTTCAAAGCCAAAAC
>Ga0181408_1000529_pt1 | contig 12365 bp, 17 predicted proteins | sample 31SPOviralmetaG_FD_130137 | JGI IMG/M metagenome (GOLD analysis project Ga0181408, IMG submission 130137) | Marine viral communities from the oligotrophic San Pedro Time Series (SPOT) site, San Pedro Channel, CA, USA - 31 SPOT_SRF_2012-02-16 | ecosystem: Environmental > Aquatic > Marine > Strait...
TCCCGTGCTGACTAAAACACCTGCATTGAAGCCAACTGCTACGTTGTAATTATCAGTAGCCGTAGTGAAGTTTTGAGAAGATAAAGCTCCAAAGCCAACAGCAACCGCTTTACTACCTAAAGTGTCTGCGCCTAAACTACCTCTACCTACTGCTGTGTTATGATCAGCATCAGTAAAGGCGTCACCCGCAAGAGCGCCGATCAAGGTGTTGTTGATTCCCGTGGTGACTTCTTTACCAGCTTCATGCCCAACTGCTACATTGTAAGCATCAGTAGAAGTGCCGTAGTTTTGATCTTGTAGCGCCAATCGGCCTATAGCTACAGACTTGTTACCCACCGTATTGTTTTGCAAAGCGAGTGAGCCAAGAACAGTATTTTCACTCCCTGTTGTATTAGACTCTGCCGCTTGCCTACCAATGGCAGTAAGACTGCCACCGCTTAGATTAGCTGTCCCTGCTTTGAAACCTATAGCTGTGTTTTGGCTTGTTCCGTCTACTTGAGCAGACAATGCTAAATACCCAACAGCAGTATTGTCACCAGATGTCGTTAACGCATCACCTGCAAGGGCACCGATGAGAGTGTTCTGGGTTCCCGTGGTGACTCGTAACCCTGCTTGATCACCGACTGCTGTATTATAAGAATCTGTAGCAGTGGCAAAATTCATATCAGATAGAGCGTTTGCTCCTATAGCGACATTGTGAGATCCCAAGTCGTCTGTAGATAACGATTGATACCCCAAAGCAACATTCTGACTTCCTGTTGTCAGGGCATCACCAGCAAGACCACCGACTAAAACGTTCTGGACTCCCGTGGTGACTGAAAACCCAGCATTTGCTCCAATAGCGACATTAAAAGTGTTTGTAGCAGTAGTAAAATTTTGCGTCGTTAATGCGCCATTACCAATAGCTACTGAGGTACTGCCTAACGTATCAGAAGTTAAAGCGTTATATCCTATAGCTACGTTAAAATCAGCATCAGTAAGAGCATCACCAGCAAGCCCCCCGACGAGGGTGTTGTTAGTTCCCGTGGTGATTGCCCCACCTGCACTATATCCAACGCCAACATTGTAGGTGTCTGTAACCGTTGTAAAATTCTGTGAGGCTAAAGCAACTACACCAACGGCGACTGATTTATCACCTTTTGTGTCGGCTGATAAAGAAAAAGCGCCAAGTGCAGTATTGTTGTCACCATCAGTTAATGCGTCACCAGTTCCTGCACCAACCAAAACATTCTGTGTCCCTGTTGTTACAGCAAGCCCTGCCTGATACCCCACCGCTGTGTTGTAATTATTCGCATCGTTATTTTGTGCAGTAAGAGCATTGTACCCAATCGCAACTGACCTATTGCCTGTATCTTCAGCATCTAGGGCCGCGTAGCCTAAAGCTACATTTTCATCTCCCGTAGTAATCGCAGTACCCGCTTCATCGCCCACGACCACGTTGTAGTTGCCGCCAGAGGTAATGCTGTTACCTGCGTTGACACCTGCGCGGAAGTTGGAGGTGCCAGCGGATGCAGTGATAAGGTCTGCGCCGTCAGCGAAGGTTACGTCTGCTGCAAAGTTTACTGCACCATCTACATCAACAGCATCAAGGTTGGTAGTGCCATCAACGTCTATGTCGCCTGAGATGTCTAGGCTGGCAAAAACAGAAGTGCCCGTCGCGGTAACGGTGCCTGATACGTCGGCATTACCGTTGATGTCTATCAGAGTAGCAGTCAGGTCTATCTCATCTGTCGCACCAAGCGATAAAACCGTGGCAGACGAGCCTTGTATGAACTGGCTTGCGTCGTTGAACATGATTTTGTTGGTGCTGTTAAGCGTCAGGCCAGATCCGTCTGTGTGCGTGAGTGTAGTGTCGCCGTCTGCGCCAAAGGTAAGTACGGAAGAATCAGACAGCAAAGAAACATTGTCGCCAACGATCAAATTGCCAGCAAGCTCAAGATCGTCCACTTCATAGACGATAGCTCCAGAACCCGCTCCATCTGTACAAACCAATTTTGTTTGGCCAGCGGCAATAACGACGTTGGCCCCAGATCCTTGAGTAAGCGTCAACGCAGCAGCGGTTTCATTTCGCATAATCCAAAAATGCGAGACGGTGTTGGGGGCTAGGGTGACTGTGCAAGCTTGCCCACCGCCAGTTAAACGCAAGAACGTGCTTCTAAACTGATCAGTCGCGCCATCAGCCATTGTGATGGTATGAGTGCTGGCATTGGCTATGGCTTCTGCGCCAACGCCCATAGCCTCACCAAGAAGCTCTAACGAGGTATTTGTGGTCGTGCCCCAAGTCCCGGAACCTTCCCCGGTGGCGAGTTCTGTGAGCCGTAAATCATTGACGTAAGTTGCCATGTTCTATCCTCTAAAAAACCTAGTTGTTGACATTTGCGTAACTAGGCGTTTGTGTTGTGCTGATGTCATTGTAGGTTGGGGTTTGGCTTGTGTCTATCTGGCCGTAACTTGGTGTTTGATCTGTATCTATCTCACCCCAAATCAAAATGTTTCCAAGGCCAGCGGTCATAGAAACGCCTGCTGGCTGAACAATCGACGCTGCAACCGTGGTCATTGCGCCCACAGATGAATCAATCTGGTAGCCCGTGACCGATATATTGTTTTCACCCTTGACCGAAATCTGGCCCAAGCCAGACGTAATCGAGCGGCCAGTGAGCGTGACATTGGCCTCAGCATCGAATGTGACAGTGCCAAGACCAGACGTAATTGCCTGACCCGTAAGCTGAACAATCGACGCCGCAATTGTGGTCATTGCGCCGACACCAGAGGTTATCGCCTGACCAGAAACTGTGACGTTGGCTTTGGCGTCAATGCTTGGAGCGCCAAGGCCAGAGGTGATTGCCTGACCCGTAGGCGTGACATTCGCCTCAGCGTCAGTGGTAACTGAGCCTAATGCGCTTGTAACACCTTGGCCTGTAACCGAAACATTGGCCTCGGCATCAATCGCAGGAGCGCCAAGTGCAGACGTGATTACCTGAGTTGCTGGCGTGACATTCGCTTGACCCGTTACCGCGAGAGCCGTGCTGAGCGCCGAGGTGATTGCAAGACCAGTAACGCTAACCGTCGCAGCGGCTGCAATAACTGGCGTACCGAGGGCGGAGGTTACCGCCTGACCTGTAAGTGTGAGGTTGGCTAAACCGCTAACCGACAGCGAGCCGATGCCAGACGTGATCGCCTGACCCGTGGGTTCGACGGGAAGGGGAGTGCTCCACGCACCTTCACCCCAACCGCCACGGCCCCAGCCGTTAATGTTCGCCACGAAGCTGCCTTATTGGTTGTGGCTCTTGTCTTGTTGCTGCTTTACCCATTCTGCAAGTTCTTTTTCATTTTTAACTTTCTGCTGGGCTTGCTTAGCCATCTTCGAGTTGTGACTTGGCGTCCTTCAGCACATTAACCGCGTTGGTCATGATGTCGCGCACAGCATCCGTCATAAAGTCCGTCGCCAGCGACGCCTCCATTGTGCTGATGGCCTCTTGAATGTCTTCAATTGCTGTCATACTAGGCTCCGAGCAAAAATGTATGATAGAACCTATGCAGCGTTAGGGATACCCTGAAACTTGCGTTTCAATATTCGATCCACCTTGCTGTGCGTCATAGGCGGTATATCGTGCAGGCTATTGACCTGCTTGGCAATCTTGCGAGCACCCAAACCGCGCTTCTTGAGCTTGTAGATTGTCTTGAGAACGTCCTGCTCTTCAGGCACCTCTTCGAGAAACTTTCGCGTCTTGCTACCAGTCTTTTCCTCAACATGGCGGTAGCCATAGGGCGCAGAGCCGCCGATGGCGTACCCGCGTGAGGCCCAGTCGATCTTGCCTGCTGCAAAGCGATCCTTGATGGTCGCGTGTTCAATCTCGGCAACTGCCGATAAAACCATCAGCATGATCTGATTCGCCATCGAGTTCATATCGAACTTCGAGTCCAAGCCCTTAGACTTAGCGGCGTCAGGGTAAACAATCGGCATCTCACCAAACTGCTCACAAAAGTACAGCGTTATGCCGATGTCTTGCAGCACAGGTATCAGGCCAAGAAGGTCAGAGCTTGAGCGGCTCAGTCGGTCAAGCCGAGTGCAGATCACCACATCGTGGCGGTCAATCACGTCAGTCATATCGCGGCTTGCAGGTCGCTCCAGCACCGCGTGGGTGCCAGAGACGCCCTCGTCTGCGAAGAACTGATCAACCTCACGGTTGTACTTCTCCTTCACAAAATCGCGGATCTGCTGCATCTGAGTCTCCAGCGAGATGCCAGACTTGACCTGCTCGTCGGTGGATACGCGGACGTATCCGTAGATGTTGTTGATTTGCTTGAGTGGGTTGCCGCTCATTACTTGACCCTCCAGAAGCGAATGGCGCTTCCGTCCTCGTTTTCTCTTTGAGTCACGTTTATCCCACGCGAACGAGCCATAAACCTAAAGGTATTGCCATCTTTGGAGTATCGTATCCCGTTCGATATTCCGTCCTTAGGAAACTCAACGCTATCTCCAATCTCCATATGGCTCAAGGCGTCGTGAAGATCTTGGTTTTTTGGTCTGGCGGTTGCTTTTTTCGGAATCGGCACACCTTTATCAACTTTCAACATCACTTAACTCCACCCTTGTAGCCATAGTCGGCCATCTCTTCGTGCAGCCGCTTCCAATTGATATCAAGCGGCATGTTGTCGTTGGTACGGTCAGCGAACATAACCTGACCGTCCTTAACCAACTCAACGCCGTACACTGCCTTGGGCATTCCATCGTACACAATGTCGATGTTGTGCTTGAGGCAAGTGCGGCGCACTCGGTTGTAGAAAACCTTCTTTGCTTGGGCGCTCATGCGACGCCCTCCTGCAAGTGTTCTTCCCAAAGCTCTTTGGCCTTGTCAGTCTCGGCCAAGACGCGAGCGCGTCCAGCCAGATAGTCGCCAAGCTCAGCAATCTTCAAAGACCGTCTCGTAAGCTCAAGAAGCTCGATGTCGGTTTCGACAGCAGCCTTGCGCAACAGGCCGGGCAATAACATAGAGGCAATCGGCCCTAAGTCGTGCTTGCGAGAGAAGCTTGTTAGAAGCTTTACGAACATTTGATTTTCAGGGGTCATTTCCATTTTCACGTTTCTCCGTTAAGTGAGATTCCATAATACGGGTATGCGTGTCGATGTGCAAGCGTTTATTTTTTTGTATAAGGTGTTGCACATAAGCACGGGATCTGTATAATACAGGGTGTCAACAACAAAACACTGGAGATGTGATGACTGACAAATCGATAATCAAAAACCCAACGAGCCGCAAGGTGCGGAACCGAGGGTTTACCCCCATTGCCTATCGCGGCGACAACGGCGTCTACAACGGTTGGATCTATAAGCAGACGCCGACCTACACGTTTGTTCGCTTCCCTGCTCTTGGCAGAAAGAAGTTGAGCAAAGCAGAAATGCGTTTCGTGAGGGAGCTGTAATGACCATACGTTCAAAACGCGGTGACAATGTCACACCTGACGAGCACAAGCTCGTCGTTAAGTTTGCCAAGCAGTGCCTGCGGGAAATCTGCAAGAAGCAGTACGAGATCGAGTGTCAAGGTAAGCCTATCGTTTACACAGAAGCTCTCAAGCGGCTTCAGGTACGGACTAAGTATCGCTGCCAGAGCAGCTACGGCTCCGCTACTCATATCTGCATCGATATGCAGCGTTATCGTCAGAGCTTTATCTCGTTTACTGAGTACCGCTCGTTTGCTGATGACCCAGTGATCGGCTCCATTAAGGACTGCGATGACCGTGAGCTGCTGCTCAAGTGCTTGGTCGCCCACGAGGTCGCGCACCACATTCAATCTCGGTACGGGGCTTGGACTCGATACCTCAAGAACACCTATCGCAAGCCACACGGCGATGCGTTCAAAACGATCTACCGTGAGCTGCGGCGCACGTTAGTGAACCCTTACATCAACCAGTCGGAGGCCGCGTAAGCGGCCCAAGGGGGGATAAAAAGTGAAATTTCAAATTGAAGGAAAGCGAACACAAACAACAGTGTTGACTGAATATGTATCTTGCGAGATTCAAATTACGAAAGCTGAGGTGCAAAGGGTTACTGATTGCCCCAATGCCATAGACGGTGATAGCACTGCTTGGTACGACTATGTAAGCGAGGCAATTGAAATGGGGGCAGATTACAAAATCGTGCAGCTAGAAAAAATCAAGCCAGACGAGATTGATAGTGAGGGGCTACCTTCATTCTCTATCGATAATGTGGAGTGGCTTTAAAAGGCTATGTTTTGACGGGCGATAAAGATAAAAAGGACGATTTGGAGGATTAAATGAATACCATAGTAGATAGCCAGATAGAGCTTCTCAGGCAGATGCTGCTAAGCCACGACTGGACGTACAACTACTCGGACGATCACCGCGCTTGGACAAAGGGTCAGGAAGAGCGTGACGCCATCATCAAGCTGTCGAAAGAGTTGGGCCTTGAGTCCAAGGTAGTCGATTGCTTCAACGCCTTCATCGAAGGCAACCTAAGCCAAGTAGTGGAAACGCTATGAAGAAGATAACCGTCGAGGTTGAGGGCGATGACGCCGAGGTTCTGATCGACTACCTATCCAACATCGAGCGGCTGCTCACCGAGATCAGAGACGCCTTGGCGGTGAAAAAGCCAGCGCCGAGGCGCAAGTCTAATGTTTCACATGGAACAAAATCTGATGGATAAATACTTTGAGACGCTGGATATGGCTGCGTTCAGGATGATGCACCAAATGGATTCGCCCAAGGCTATGCGCCTGTTCAGGCATGTGCTTGACGTAGAGCACGAGGCTGGGCCAGAAGCGGATTACATTATCAGGACGTGGAAGAAGGAGCGGGGGGTTAAATTGGCTGAATCGCCTCAATGACTGGGCGAGCAGCCTCTTGTCGCAGGCGCTCCATCTCTGGAGTGTCACGAGGGTCTAGTCCAATAACGCCCAGCCCAGCTTCTGTGACAGCTTCTGCTGCTGGCATTATTGCTTTTTGAAATAAAAATTGAGCTGGCCCCATGTTAGATTCATCAGTCAGGTATTCAGCTAAAGAACCTAATCCCCCCAACGCCGAGGCTTTTAACTCACGACCTCTAGGGCTTTGAGTTTCAAAGTCTACTAAAGCAGATGATCTCTTACGCGCTGCTTCAACTTCTTCAGGCGACAATCCAGCTTCAAACGCGGCTTCAGCTCCAGCCATGCCCATGAACGGCTCAATAAATATATCTGACAACCCTTCATAAGCGACTTCGCCTGCGCCATATAAAGTATCACCCAACCCACCAATTCCTCGGCTCTCAGGTGTTATTTGCTCGCGCATCATAGACTCGGCGTCTTTTGCTTTTTGCTCTTGAGCTTGAGCTTGTTCTGGAGAAAGCATTTGAAGAGCGGCTAATCCTGCTGGCGGCACCGTAAACATAGCTCGTCTTTTAGCTGCTTTTTCTCCTATGGTTTTGCCGTCTTTTGTAGGTTCATTCAGATAAAAAACTCGGCTTTCGTGCGGCACCCCTTCAGCATCTTCAACCGTAATTGTTTTACCTTTAGGTTTACTCCCTGGAGATTCGGATGGGTTAAAAACTTTTTTTATAGAAGACGGTATAACCGTGTCATAGGCTGTGATCAGACCATCTTTGCCCCATCTGTTTTTTTGAACTTGGCCGGGAGTAAACGCTACGCCGTCATAACCCTCTCTCGATGCTCTGTCGAAAATGTATTTCATGCCCAAGTTGTTCCAACTTTCAGTGTCGGTAACAAAAGGCGCTCTTTCGACAAAAGACGAGTAGGGACTGACCATCTTCCCGCCTTTTTTTGCTCGCTCATCGACAGAAAAATTGTTGTAAGCCTTTTGCAAGCGACGCATTGCGTCCCTTGGAACACCCTCTAGTTCGAGCGTGTTTTCTATCAGGTTTGTGGCTTGTTGATTCAAGTCTCTATTTACTTTTCCATAGCTGTCGGCATCGAAAAGTTGTAACAAACGACCAAAAGACTCTTTGTTGAAATCAGCAACCGCCTGCAAATTCGCGTTTGAGAATCCCACAGAGGAAAATTCTTTGATTTTTTTGTCTATACCGGGCAGATCGTCAGTATCAACATAGTCCGATATGGTTTGTCTAACCAAAGTAGGATCTGGCGGAAAAGATGCACCACTCCGTTCAATTCGTAGTAAGCGGCCTTTCAAAGCCTCTGGTAAATAAAAATTTTGGCTTCGCTGACCGTCGTTGAAAGCATCTTCGTAAATTTTCTTCAACGCCGCTTTTTTTTCATCGATGGAAAAACTGTCTGTAATTGCGTCCCCCCGCAATTCTTTTGCGAGGGCTTTTACGTCGTCGTGATGATCGTTCAAAGCAGACTTGACTCTTTCCATCGATCTGGAACGGATGCCAAACTTCACGCTGTCGGCGGGACCGACATCTCTGATGTTGTAGGGTTCGCTGAGTGCGCGAGCAGCTTGGTCAAGAAATCTGGGCAGAGTGCGGCTGTCTTTTGCCTTTATTCCTTCATAAATATCAAAAACACCCTCTAACTCATCCTTAGCCTTTGACTCGGCGTACTCAATGGTTTCAGGATCTTTGAATCCCTCTTTTCGGCCTGTTTGACCCCAATCGGATTGAAACTCTTCAACGTATAAAATTAAATTGCCGTTTTTGTCTTTTCGATCTTTTGTTCGTACATGAAAGATTTGATTTTCAGCATCTGGATAGTGTATTTCTTCGCTGAATCTTAATTCAGGCAATTTCAACTTAAAAACCGCCTCTACTGAATTGTCTCCACCCGGCAAGGTGCGATCTTCCCAACGCAGGTTGTTGTTGTCACCTTCTATAATGTTTTCGTATCGCTCCAAAGCCGCACTCAACTGCACCTCAGCTTCTTGTTGGCTCGGCACTTCATCATCTAAGAAATTTCTACCTTCTCGAAGAAGGCGCGGGTCGCTGTTGCCGGGCAAACTAAACCCATATTCATCATTACCAACCATAGAATACGGCGTAGGGTTGCCGTCAAGCATTAGGGTGACTCGTTGTACAGGCTCGTCTAAATAATTGCTTTCCGCCATGCTGTACGCAGCATCATACAAAATGTTTTTGTCAGTATTATCTAAGACATCTTGGCTTGCGCCCTCAAAAAGAAAGTCTCGGATAGACTCGTTATCCTCGTCCATCACATAAGAGGCAGTAGCCTCATCCCTGTTATAACTCATGTTTAGCGCGTCACGCGCCAAATCGTCATCCTCCAAGATATCAGTGATTCTCGCACCGTCAGCATCGAATTCTTTTTTTACACGACCAATAACATCAGTGCTTCCTTCACGAAAAACCGGCGTCCCTTCCGTAACTTCGCCTACAAATTCAAAATTTGTCGCGTCTGGGCCAGTATCCAACACTCCAACAACCTCATCAGGGCCGAAGCCGGGAGCCTTGATTGCGTTTCGATCTGCAAAAACACCAAACCGCCCATCACGCGCTTCTCGGAGAGGAAAATATGTCAGCTTTCTTCCATCATCCAGCTCAACAAAAAGGTTTTGATGAGCCTCATTAAAGCTTAAGACATCGCTGCTAAAGTTTATGTTAGAGGGAGCGCCACCTTTGTATTCAGTTACAGAAAACTCAATGCGGTTTTCATCAATAGCCTTCAGGATCTCGTCTTGGGTGACTCGATCTTGTTGAAAAAGTTCGTCTAATCCTAATTCTTGTAACTCTTTTTTACTGACACCCTTTTTATTGAACATCCGACGAGCATCATCGCCGCGCATCTTCTTTTGAGGCGCGTTTAAAGCGATTTCTTCTGCTTGGCTGTAAAAACCAAACTTATCTGTCTTCGCTGGCTTTAGTAAACGCTTATAAAATCCCATTTAAAACCGCCGCGTGGTTGGGTTCGAGGGTTCAAAGATGTCGATATCACCCACGCCACCGCCTTCTTTGTAGCCACGGCCTTTTGTAAGACCTTTTGAACCCTTTTCATCGCGTATTTTTGACCTGAGACGGCTGTAATCCTCTTCAAGCTCTGTGGGCGTTATCGTTACTCTACCGCTTCGCAGCTTATCAACCAGATTCAGCGCCTTTTTCTCTAAATCACCAAAAGTTTGAGCGCCAACTTCATCAAAAAGGTCTATTTCTTTAGCCGCTGTATCAAGCGCAAGCTTCATGGTAGCGTCAGATAAGCCGCGCACGTTGTTTTTTGAGAACTTGCTCAGCAAATCAGCTTGCGTCCTTGCATCACTCAACGCAGGAACAGGGGATTGGTCGCGGGGTGAGATGTACTGGCGCATAACGCCGTATTGAGGGTGCGAAACCACCTCAAAATACTGGCCGCGCTCGTTGTCGAAGCTAAAACCCATGTCTTCGTAAACGGGGTCGCGGTTTGGATCGTCAAAGATGTCAACGTCACCGCCGTTGGCAAACCGCTTCATAAAGCTGGCGCGGATCTCAGGGTCGCCACCAGTGGAAATGTTGCCGCCTACACGGGCTTCACCGCCTAAAAAATTAGGAAAACGCTTTTCAGCAGACAAGCTGTATTGTTTTTTACCCTCATCAGGAAGATAAGCAGATACGCCAACGCTAGAATTATCGCCCAAGACGTTCTCAAAACGCTTCGACGCCATGTAATCGCTGCCCATACGCCGCAAATCTACTGGCAACTCAAGACGAGAGACAATTTGATTGAAAGCCAGCTTGTCATCTGGATTCTGAGAGTCGGCAAGCGCAATAATTGAGCTAATCGCCTCGCCTTTGATGCCGGGTACGTTGCTCAGAGCCTCAACAACCTGCATCTTAATCATATCCTTCGCACGGTTTTCCACGGGATCAACGTACCTTTGGCGAGCCATGCCTCTAAAAGCTTCAAGCTGACGATCACGGCTAGAGCCAGTGATCGGTACGCCCATCATGTCGCGCTCAGGCCCAGAAAAGATGTCGATGTTTTCTACAGCGCCACCTGATTGATAACCACGGCCTTTTTGCGATTGCATTACCATGCCGCTTTTCTCAAACGCATCTTCTGCCTGTTTTTCTCTTCTTTTTCGCTCTTCTGGGGTCATCTGTTCTGCGCTTCTCGCAGCTTCTTCTGCACGCCGTTTTTCTGCTCTCTCAGCCATCAAGTCCATTCTTCTTTGAAACGCCAGATCACCCGGCTTGCTATACGGACTATCGTCTTGCTCTGTCACCAAGCCGTATCGCCGCGCACGAGCAATTTGATCGGCAATGTCTGAGGGCTGAATGTATGACTTAACCCTTCCATACTCTGGATGGTCTATGATTTCAAAGTATTCGTTGCGCTCAGGATCGAAGGTGTAACCAAGATCCTCATAAACCGGATCTCGGAACATGCTTTCTTCGCTAAAGATGTCGATATCGTTTAAATCGCTCATGATTAGACCGTTTTAAAGTTTATATCTTCAAGCGCCTTACGGATTTTTTGAAGCTCCGCGTTACGCTTAGACTCAACACAAGCCATCATCGCCGCCTCTTGCGATAAAACCAAGCCGTCCATGCCAGACTCAGTTATCAACCTTTCCATTTCACTCACCAAGGTTGACGGCCCTGACCTGACCCACTCATCGTGAGTCTGCGACACGAAATCCTCTACATATTCTTCAATCTCAGCCATTACGCAGCCTCTCGCTGTTGTTCAAAGCTAACCTTCAACAGCTCCAGCCACTCATCAAGAGTAACCACCGCTGTCCGAGAGTTATCTCGCGCCATATTTTCGTTAATCGCGTACAGCGGCAGGCATACCCTGATCGCTTTGTTGTTGAACTTGTAGATTAGAACGGGGGTGTCATCACCGCAAGCGGCACAAACCTGCTCCCACCAAGCGGGTGCAAACCACCAGCCTGATTTATACGCCTTGCACTCGATGGCGTGATTGGGGATTTGGATGTCGCAAAGGTCAGCGGTTTGATATTGGTCGAGGTTACGCTTGCAGGTGAAACCAAGGGCGTGTTGGTCGGCGAACGCATTGATGCGCTTTACTATGTCGCGCTCGAAAGACGCGCCTTTGGATCTTGTATCTGCCATCGCTGGAGTTTATGCGAAAAAAAATTGAAATAAAAATTTTGGGGCAAAACTTTTTCATGTAAATTCGCGCTCACTCTGGGCGGTCACTGCCTATCTTCCAACCCCGTCTGGAAAAAGTGGCCGCTCAGGGTACCTACCTTTCCGTTGTAGATTTTTGAGGATTCTGTGAGCAAAACCTTGCTATAGCTATCGCGCTCGCTGCGGTCGCCAAACAGGGGGGTGCGGGGGTCGCAATCTAACGCGATCTGACAGGCTTTTTCCGACCCTATAGGGTTCCTACTCCGCGTGACGCCAGCCCGTGAGAGGCGCGTACAGGCGCTCAGAGAGAAGAAAACCAAGGTCGCGCAGCCTTCTGGCCGAGACATGTCTCGCCTCTGAGCAGGGCCGA
>Ga0181408_1000530_pt1 | contig 12362 bp, 7 predicted proteins | sample 31SPOviralmetaG_FD_130137 | JGI IMG/M metagenome (GOLD analysis project Ga0181408, IMG submission 130137) | Marine viral communities from the oligotrophic San Pedro Time Series (SPOT) site, San Pedro Channel, CA, USA - 31 SPOT_SRF_2012-02-16 | ecosystem: Environmental > Aquatic > Marine > Strait...
ATCTAAAACATTATCATACGAAGCAACCTCTTTAGCACCGTCCATTACATCTAAATCACCTAGTTTCATTTTAGAATTAGCTCTAGCTGTTTTAACTGCTAAATCCATCATTTGATTCCTAACACTTTCGTTAAAACCTCCTTCACCTAGATCTTGCCCAGCTATAAGTTTTAAGTTTTCTCTAATTTCATCCTGCTCTTCTTTTTCAACTTCTGCAATTCTGTCATTTTGCTTTTTCCACTCTTCAAGCTTGTAAGCGTATTCAGTGTCTTTATTAAACTTTACGCCTCTTGCAGCTTCCGTCGTTAATCCACTTACGCCAGTTAATCTACCTGGTCTTATTGTTTTTACTCTTGGCATAGTTTAAAAATTATATTTTCCCTTTTGTACTAAAACTCCAGGTTTAAGTCCTTTTTCTAGTTTAAAAGCATTTAAAGCTTTATATATTTGTTCAGCTTCTTTATCAAATCCACCAGACTCTAACTCTCGGTATCTTTTTTTCATTTGTTCAATTCTTCCCCAAGTGCTAGGATCATTAAATTTAGCCATTTCAGCATCAAAGTCAAAACTTGTATTGTCAAAACCTGACCCTAATGGTTTGTTGTTAGGATTTATATTACTAGCTGTTGCGTCAACTGGTTTAGTGAGTTCGTTTGTACTCATTTTATTTCCAGTTTGATTATCTCCATATAAGTAGTTTCTTATAAAGTCTTGGTCTTCTGTATTAACCGGTGGGTCAACTGTTGTATCAACTGTTTTATCAGTTGTTGTTTCACTCTTACCATCACCTAAACCTCTAGCCACTTGTAAACCTAAGCTACCTAATGCTCCAGCCATGTCAGCTGCTCTTTCACCATAAGCAAATTGCTCCATACGTGATTGATCAGCTTTACTTTGTTCGTAATCCATTTGTTGACCCTTTCTTTGCATTTCAGCATTTTGAACCATTATTTCGCCTTGAGCTTTTAATCTTTCATTGGTCACTTCTTGCTTTTCAATGTCAGCAGCAATACCAGCTTTACTTTTTAACGCTGCTTGAGCAAGTGCAGTAGCTCCACCAGCAGATGCTCCTTGAGCTCTTAACGTGTCTAGTGTGTTAGCTAAAGCTTTGTCAGTCTCTTCCATTTTAATCTGATTAGCTTGAGTAGCAACACTTAAATTCTCATATGGATTATATATAGGTGTTTCCATATATTGTTTCATAAGAGTATCTACATACCCTTGTTGAGTCTTTAAGTTATCTCTGGCTTCGTTTCTTTTCATATAGGCATCTACTCCCATAACAACTGAAGGTATACCAGCTGCTAAAGAAGCAATAATGTTGTATGATTCTCCAGGTCTCTGGTTTGTGTCCTTCTTATTTTTAAAATAATCTTTGCTCATAATATTTTATTTTGATAATACTGAAAATTCTGTTGATACAGCAAATAGTTCTTTTGAACCGCCAAATCCTGTTGTGTTATCTGTTGACATTTTAACAGTAGCAAAAAAGCCTTTAATACCCGTTATAGATGAGCCAAAGTTTACTTCTTGAGAAGTTATAGAACTATTATTGATTAAATTAGCTACATACTTGTTGTCTTTTCTGCCAAAACCCACCCTATATTTTACACCTTTATCCACGTAAACACCTTCCTCATAACTTTTTACTAAGTTAGTAGAGTCATTAGACTGTATTAATTCACCATTTACAACATCGCCAGTAAAGTCTGAAACAAAAGTATCTACTTGCCAACCGTTACTACCCTCGTAGTTTATTGTTTTAAAGTTTTTCTGCAAAGATGGATTATTGTTAAAAACAAACTCTATTGACGAATTATTGTCAACTCCGTAAAAGTTGTTGTGATTTGTTCTATTCACACTAGCATCATAATGTCTATATAAGCTACCATTTTTAGTTGTGTATAGATTATTTTTTAAACTAAAAACATTATTAGGTCTATATGTATAAAAAGTGGTCCAACCATTTACATTTTCATCATATGCTAAGGTACTATAACTATCACCTAATTCATCACTACTTTTACTTCCTGTAAACTTTTGTAATGAAATTATATAGTTTGACTTGTGATTATCATACCCACCTTGTATTTTATCTTTTCTTATATATGTAAATCTAACTCTTGGATCTAAACCTGACGAGCTAATTGGTATAGCATTTCCCCTTGTATAAACAACTGTTCTGTTTATTGGGTTAGGTCCACTGTTGTCAACGTATACACCACTTCCAACAACAATTGTTTCCAAGTTTACAAAATCATCAGGATCAATAGTATAGTTAGCGTTTAACTGAACTCTAGAACCTATAACTATATCGTTTAATGTTCCTCCAGTGATAACTACTTCAAACCATCTTAACCCAGGAGGTGATGGAACTGCTAAAGCTGGATTTGAAAAATCATTAGGACCTTGCTTTATTAATCCAGTAGAATTATTATAACTCAATTGAGAAACTTCAGAGTTTATAAGTTGACCTTCAGATATTTTAACAAGTTCATCTCTAAAATAATCTTTCATGCCATAATTAGATATTGGTGTTAAACCATCTCTTGATAGTCTCATTATAGAGTTTCGATCTTTGTCAGAAAAATATCTTCTAAATCCAAAATTAGCAAAAGACTCTGGGTTTCTACTTATCCCATAATCACCCACGTAAGGTGTTACTGGTCCTATAACTTTTGAAGTAATAGCAGTTGTTTGGTTACCCTCTGTAGAGTAAATAGCGTCTTTATCTATCAAAGCGTTACTAACTTTATTTTCTTGAAATATAGTTAAATTATTATCTAAAGCATGTATTAACTGAATTGAACCATTGTGAGGATCTACTGTTCTTGTTATATCTTGTCCAACTGAAAAAACGTTTGTTTCGTTTATATTTGTTCTTGAGTTAAATATGCCAGAATATATTAAAGAACTTTTTCTGTGCCTAACCTCATTTGAGTCTTCTTTTAAGTATGCTCTTGGCCCTAATTCTATTTGAGTATTGTTAAATCCTCCTCTAATTCTAGACTCTTCTATTACCCAATTTGACCCATTAACTACACTATATAATTGATTTGCAACCGGCCAAGCGTTTGAATAAGGAGTTGAACTAGCTGCAGTATCACTAGGAAAATTAGGAAATTCATTGTCTTGATAATTTAAACTAGGTATACCAGGAAACACTCTAGCATACATAGAGTTTAATCTAGCAGCACTAGATCCTGCACCTGTAATATAATTAGCTATTAATGGAGAAGTGTTTTGTTTCAACCAAAATGAATTGTAGTATTTTATTTCTAAGTTAAAAGCCATTATTTTGTATATAAAAAGTGCATATTATAAGTGCTAGATGTTCTTTTTCCAAGCTGGTTATTAGCGTCTGTTATTGAAACTTTTAAGTACATTAAAATTGCTTGTTTATAATTATTTAAAAGTCCAGCAAAAAATGGGAAACCTGGAAAATTTGGAGAACCATCAAATATCGAACCTATTACAGGTCCGCTACGATTAGGAATTAGCATAATGGAAGGTGTGTCGTAATTATAATTACTTACAAAACCTGAGCCTCTAATTGAAAAAGAAAAAAAGTTTTTAAGATCAGCGCCTCTATAATTCCAATTTCTATGACTAAAATCATCATAGTAGTATTTTCTATCATTATTTCGCCAAGCACATGCATATGCTTTAGCCTCTTGCACTTCGTAAACAACACCATTATACCTTAACGATCCCGTGGGAAACTTATTTGTGTCATCAAAAGGAGCTGAAAGCTGTTGTGATCCGTTGGAAAAATGTGTTAACAATGCTGGATAGCCCATTTGCCCACCGGAGCTTGAGATACCATACGATCCACTTTCTTGAAACTGAATAGCTGATATAGTGCTACCAAAGTCAGAAACACTAGGATCTGGTATTAAGGTTTGAGTTAGTGGACTGTTTTTTGATGAATTTAAAAAAGAATCTAAAGTAAGTTGGTTTTCTATGTTTAGATAATAGTTATTTCCACTAGCTCCTTGGTCTAATTCACTTTGTCCTCTTTGGTAACAAGATATAGAATATATAGAAGGTTTAACATTTGTAAGAGGAATATTTCTAGTAACAACATTAGAATTATTTGATAAATTAGAAGTAATTGTAAATACAAATTCGTAATTATCTTCTATATAAGAAGTTTGATCATATACAAAGGGAGCGTTAGTTGTTATTTTATATGTTGGAGGTATGTTTAAAGCTGGCTGTTGTACTAGAACTAGATTAAATTTATTGTTAACTGGCACGGAGTTTCCAGTTAAACTATTTATTCTATTAACGGTCATTTCAATATTAGGATTATTACCCAGCACATTGTTTCCATTAGAGTCAACAGCTTGAAAAACATTAGAAACGTCTATATTAGAATTTACATTTTCAGATAGTGAAGCTGTAAAGTTTGATATATCAACTGGCTCTCCATTATTACCAGTTGGCAAACCTATAGAATTATTAAAGTCAGTTATTAAACCAGTGTTAGAAGATTCATAATAAATGTCTATATTTGACTTAAAAGGTTTTGTTTCAAGAACCACTAATTCTTTAGCAAAATGAGCATTATCTTGATTTGTATAACTATACCCTAATCTTTTGTTTGTGGATATAGTTGCTATTAAAGGATTTTTATTGTTTTTTAAGAAAAAAGGATCTACATTACCAGCTGAACCAGGATATATATAAAAAGCATCATTTCCAACTAAATCTGAAGGACTAGAAGATCCGTTAGGCACGTATGGACCAGTTACACTTATAGTGTCTGTAGTACTTACAGTAGTGCTAGAATCTACAAACCTAACGTTAATATTTTTCATTCTTGTCCATTCACCAAAATCAGCAAACTCTTTAATGGATACCACTTCAGAATCTTTAGTGTTAAAATTTTGAGAATTAATATTTTTACCAACTGTTATACCAGGTGTTGAAGTGGTATTATCAGCGCCTCTAATAGTGTTTGAAACTCTAGCAAACAAAATAGTACTTGACCCAAAAGACCTGTCATTTGGACCAACTTGTTTCAAATCTCTTGGTATTTTATTTATGTTGTCGTTTATTAATGGTATTTGAAAAACTTTTCCAGTTTCACTATAAGATAAAGGAATAGTTAATTTTTCAAAATTTATATTACCGCTTATACCGCCTGGTGAATATATATTGTAATAATCTTGATCTTGCTGTTTTATTACAACTTTGTAAGTGTACCAACCTAAAGGATTGTTTATTTCGTCCCAAACTCCCATATAGTTTGAAGTTGGTTGGGTTTGTATTTTTTCTAAAAAAGAAACTTTTAAACAGTTACCTGGCCAGTTTAAAGGATCTGAACCACCATCGGTGTAAGGAGCAAAAAAAGTTGAGTTTAAACTTGAAGAAGCAGCATTGTTATTTACTATAACATTTGAAGCTCTACCATACCTATCTTGAAGAACAATACCCACTTGATAAGTTCTACCTTGTTTTAAAGTGTGGTTTAAAAATTCTTTTTTATTATCACCTGTTTTTTCTGACGTAAGTATATCGTAATTTAAAGAGTTAGGAGTTGACTTATTTTGTAAAAAATTTCCATAAACAATTCTATTGCCAACAATTTCTTGAGTTTTAGCCCTAATAGGAATTATATCGTTAACCCTTATAACCTCTTGCTCGTCTAACACTTTTATGGGTTTTTGCGACGCGTAGTTATAAATAAACTTATTGTTTAGTTGAGATATTTGAATTTGAACAGGTCTACCACCATTTGCAGCGTCCGGAGACGGAGACGTAACAATATCACCTACCCTATAACCAGTTCCTGGGTTTGTAATGGTTGAAGATACTATACCTCCATTAGAGTCAGAAATTAAAGAAACAACCAGACCAGATCCACTTCCTCCAGAAGGTGATCTAGATGTAGTTGTACTAGGTGTAAAACCATCACCACTAGCAATAATAGAAAGAACACTTGGGGAGCCAGTTGGAGTGTCTGACTTAACATCTGCTATAACTTTTAAATTTAAATCATCAGAAGATTTGTATATTATCTGTATTTCTTCAACTTTTAAACTTTCTTTTATTAAAGGAATATTATATGGTAAATCAACAACAAGACCAACTGTTGTAACTTGGTTTTCCATGAAATTTACAATACTAGATTCTTTAGCTTTTTCATCATCATCACCTATAAAATAACCATATTGTTTTGGTATAAAAGCAGCTTGAGAAAAAGGCGCCATTAAAGAGTATTCTCCATCATCGTATTTAAATCTATAGCTAAACTTTACAAACTTTTCCCGCAATAAATCAACATCACCTCTAAAAGATGAATTGTAATCTGGATTTTTTATTTCAAAGGCAAAAACACCGCTTGTCCAACCTAGTTCTTCTTCAATGTTGGTAACATCTCCGCTTGGAACACCAGTTGCTGTGTTAAAGTTTTTATACAAGCTAGTTTCAACTCTATCGTTAGGGTTAATGTTGGTAGTTATAGAAAAAGAATTTAAATAAGCAAAACTTTTGTTTTCATCACCTACTTTATATATTCTTATATTGAAGTTAGGTGTTGTTCCAAAATGAGAAGCGGGACTAGCATATTTACCATTGGTAATAGCGTTTATTGGAGTTCCATAAACAGCTTCGTTGTCAAAAATTAATCTCGATCTAGTAGGATTACTAGCTTGGTAAACATTTGCAGGTGCTATAAACACAGCGGGCAACCAATAGTCTTTTTCATTTTTTAGCGTACTAACAGAAGGTGTAACTGTATCATTTAAAAAACTTATAGGTTTATAAGGCGCGAATTTAGCTACTGAAATATGGTCTTCATGAGTATAATATGTTAACGGATTTGCTATAGCTTTTTCTACATTTATTTTTCTAGGTTGATTTCTGTCATCTGTAAAAAATAAAAAATCCTCTAAAATATTAGATAAAACTGGATGTGTTTTGCTAAAATTTAAAAAAGCTCCTTCTACTAAAATGCTGCTAGTTATGGTATTAGAATTAAGTTGGTCATCTTGCAAATAAGGAATTTCACAATAAGCTATGCAGTTTTTAGCGCCGTTTATTGTAAACTGACCAGAAACAAAAGACTTAGAAGTGTTGAAAGATAAACTATCTGACGATCCATCAGAAAAATTTGTTATAAAAAAATAAATCCTGTTTTTTGCCTCGTCGACTACTGTTCCAATTACTTCTAGATTTTCGTCTGTCAAGCCAAAATTAGTTAAATTAAAATTTCCTCTAATATTTTCTAAAGCTCCAACATCAGAGCCTTCTGAAGCGCTAACACTAATATTTTGTCCATCTCTATACTCACCATTAGGTATAAGTCTAGCGTCTAAGTCTTTATTCATCTTAGACTTTAAGAAAGTATTTTTAATTTCTGGCATACTTAATGTTTAATCCATTTAGATTTATTTCTAAACACTTGAGCGATCTCTTCAATCTTTATATTGCTTAAACGTATTTTAGCATTTCTAAGAGCGCTAGAGCGGTCTTTTTTAAATCTATTTACTATGTATTCTTGTACATTTGCTCTACCTGATAATATCGAATAAGCTATATGCATATACATAGCTTGCTCTGCCATTTTAGGAACTTTCATATCAGCGTCGTAAGCTAAATTGTCAGATATGTATTCTAGTATTATTAATTTACCTGCTAAATCACTTGAAAAAGAAAATGTGCCTGTTCTTTCGTTTATAGTAAACATCCCATTTACTTGAGCTTCTTCAGGTTGTAAACCATATCTTTGACCTAATAAAAAGTCTCTTTTAGGTATTCTATAATCATCGGGTTGTAAATCAGTTGTTAAAGATCTATTTTTCCATTTTTCTTCAGTTAGTGATTGTTGCGAAAGTAAGTTAGCGCCTAACTGATCTTGAGTTGGTTCACCTGTGTCATCTTGTATTGGTAGTTCGTTTGGGTTAGAAGTAACTCTAGTCGGGTATATAATATGTTTAGCACCAGCATTGTCTATCCAAGATAATTTAACGTAGTTTACGTAGTCTTGAGGTATTATTATAGACAAACTAGGAGGTATAGTTAGTTCTTGAGATTTAATAACTTTTAAAGTATCATAGCTAAATTCTTGTAAGCCTCTTTTAGCGTGAAACATGATGTCAGTTCTTTTAGCAGATGGTATTAATTTACCAGCTCCGACATACGCTACTATAAAATTGTTTATAATATCATCTAGACTTATATATATGTAGCTACCGTAATTGTTTCCAGTGTAGTATTCAGCATTAGTTTGTGTTATAAGTCCCATTTATTATGATTTTTCGTTTACTTCTTCTTGTTGTACTTTTTGCGCGGCAACTTGTATTATTTGAGGATCTCTTATAACGACACCTGCGTAAAGTAGTATTCTTAATATAACTTCAGTTCTTTCAGAATTATGTAAACTTAAGTTAGTTGTACCATACGTGCTGCCTGAGTTAAAGTCAACATTTGCTAATGTTATTTCTAGATCACCGCTACTTCCTGGTAGTTGAGCTTGAGAAACAGTCAATACATCACCAACGCTGTAACTCGATCCTGCAGTTGTAACTGAAACAGAACTTACAGTACCACCCAAAACTACAACAGATAGTACAGCTCCAGATCCTCCAGCTGGCAGTACTGTTGTCGTTAAGTTGCTGTAAGTTTGATCTGTGGTTATACCAGTTGGATTACTAGTTACACTAGATGTTAAAGTCCCTGATCCAGTATTTAGTAAATTACTACCATAAATTGTTGGATCATTTATATATTGCCCAACACTTCCTACATAATAACCCCACCTAATATCTGTTGGTTTTTTAACATATTGCATTTTAATATGAGTAGGATCAACTATTGTTTCAGGGTAAACTAAAGCTTTATTGTCTTCGTATAAATATATTGGATAGTTAGTAGTAGGTGCAGTTAAAGGAGCTTTTCTAATATTGTATATTTCAGCTCTACCTACTCTTTGTATTTCTTTGTATGTGCTAGTATTTGGTTCATAGGTAATTGAACCTAGTCTATACAACTCAGAAGGAGTTGTAAAAGGATTTGTACCACCAATAGTTTTTTCAGTTACTGTTTGGTCGTTTTCAGTTTTAAACCATGCAGCTAGTGCTGAATATGGATTTTCATCAAAAGGAATATTCATAAGTTTTCTACCATTACTAGCCCAAGTAAATGTTCTTTGATCTTGAGATAACTTCATTATTCCAGCTTCAACAGCTCTAATACCAAAGTTTCTTAATTCTACATTTTCATCATTTGCTAATTCTAAGAACAAATAAGGATTACCTCTAGCAAATAGCAGTAAATCTCTTTTAAGCTCCTTAGAAGTCATTTTTGACACGCTAGAACCAAACTCAACTCTTAATATAGCTTCAGCTTGATCAATATCCATAGTGCTAGCAGCATTCATAGCTTCCATTTCTACTTCTAAATAATCTAATTCATCTACAGCTTCTTGAACATCATCTTTTTCAGCATAAAGCTTACCTTTGTTTGGGTGGTATAATGATAACAACTTTTGTAAAGACTGTTGAGCTTTAGGAACCATTAACACTCCATCTTCAAAAACAATATGACCTAGTGTTACAGGTCCTTTCTGTTCATCAACAAATGGGCTTTTCATATTAGTAGCATATCTAAGCTCTCTATTGTATCCTTTTTCTTCATCAAAATACATTAAAGCTTTTTTCATAGAATGCCTTGAGTTTATTCTAAATGTTAAAGGAGATCTTTCATTTAATAAATGATAATACCTATCTTTAATTTCCCAAGTATCTTTTTTAATTTCTTTTGCTACAGTTTTAGCTGGAGCCTTTTTTTCTTTTGTTTCCATAATATAATATAATATAATAATTAAAAAAGACCCCGCCGAAGCGGGATCTTATTATTTTCTACTTACGCAATAGCAGGGTATATTTTACCACCATCAGCGTCAAGAATTACTGGACCAGTTATAGACGGTCCAGAAGCTCCATATATAGCATCTACCACAGGTGCCCATGAGTCAAATAATGACTTATCACTAGGTATTGTGCTAGCTGTAGAAGTGTAAGTCAATGACTCACCTCCAATAGTAACTACTCCACTCGCAACTTTTAGTTTACCTGCTACTATAAGCATAGGTACACCAGCAGTTTCCGGGTTTGTTACTTGTTCGATTACTTTTATTAATCCCATTTTCTTATTTTTTAAATGTTAATAATTATACAGTAGATTTTAATAACACGAAGTTATTAGCACCTTGTACACAAAGACATCTTTCAGATAAGAAATGTACTTGCATTGCATCTATAGAAGACGTGTAAGCACCACCAACAGAACCAGTAATCCAAGACTTCATTCTTCTATCATCTGCTTCAGAAGCTCTATATCTTACGTGTAAGAAAGGTCTTCTAATGTTAGATCCTAATGACTGATCATAAACAGTTGAAGTTCCAGCAGGAACTAAAACACCGTCAATGTCACCAACCATACCTCTTGTAGCAAAATCATTTAGATATTTCCAATCAGTTTTGTAGAAGTCATAAGAACCTCTTCTGAAACCAGAAAATCCAAAGTTAAGTGCCATATCTTCTTCATTGTTAAATAAACCGTAAGAAGCAGCACCAGTTGAAGCATAACCACCATTCATAGCAGCAATCATATCATCAAAATCAAGAGCGGTAGCTCTAGATAAGAATAACATGTTTTCTTCAATAGCACCTTGAGTATCTAATTGCTTTAAGATAGTATCAAAATCTCCTAAAGCACCAGAACCAGGAGCAGTGGGACCAGCAAAATCGTTATAAACGTTTCCTCTAGCTTCAATAGCAGCAAATAAACCTTCAGTACCTTCTGTTTTAGCAGTTGCTAATGCAGCAGCACCATTAGCGCCTTTTTTCTCAGCTTCTACCATAGACATTTCCATGTAATCTTCAAATCTTAATCTAGTTTCAGACTGAGCTTTTAAATACCATAAATATCCAGATGTTCCATCTTCAGTAGCAACTTCAACCCAACCAATTTGAGCAGCATCAGAACCATTAATCTCAAAATGATCTTTTAAAATAATTGGTTTGTTGCTAAATTGAGTAAAATCAGGCTCTACAGAACCAGCCATTCCGTCTGTTCCTTTTGCAAATTCTGAACCGTAAACAAATACTTTTAAACCAGTAGCAGCTAAAGTATTTAAGTTACCAACTTGGTAAGTATGTACGTCTACTACTCCAGTAGCAGCATTAACAGCGTGTGCTAAAGCTTTTACAGTATTTATTCCGTCGGAAATAACTACAGTAGCACCTACTCTAATAACACATTCTTTGTTAGCTTCTAAAGGAACAGTAACTTGTGAAGCACCGCTTTTAGTTGCATTTTGATAAGATATGTGAAGTCTATTTTGCTCAGACCAAATAACTTGATCAGAACTCATAGGCATTTCAGCTCCTACCATTCTCAAGAAACCACCAATAGTTCGGTTTCCGTATCTTTCTACTTCAGCTTCGTAAAGCTCAGGTAGATATTGTTGTGCAAACGTGTCCGTGTCGCCAGCTCCACCACCGTTAAAAGAAAGGTAATTTGACGGTAACGTCATTTTCTTTTGGTGAGGAATTAAGCTTGGAGGAAACGCATTTGCAGGGTTTAAATTAGCAAATCCCATTTTTTTCTAAATTTTAATTGTTTTTATTTTTTATTCTTAATTTTAACTTAGAACTATCAACACCGCTTATTGCTTTTACTTTCAATCCATTAATATAAACATCACCCGTGGACGTAGCCCTTGGTTCATTTGTTATATTTTTAGATTTAGCCATCACATCTTTAACAGCATCGGCTTTGCCTTGCTCATAAAAATGATTAGCAATAGTATCAGCATTTTGTGCCGCGAAAATAGCTTTATGGTAACCTTTATAGTCTTTTACTTCACCCTTATTATCTAAGAACTTCCCGATTAGGTTAGTAAGATCAGATTGATTACTTGCAACACTTTCTTTATCACCAACTCCATATCTAAACTTCTTTTCTCCAATATTGAAGTCAAAACCTTTGAATTCTTGGTTGAAAAAGTTTTTAGTGTTAGATTTAAATGTATCGTGTTGTTGTTTTTGTATTTTCTGTTCTTCGTTGTATCTATTGAAAAAGTCAGTAGCTTTCTGTTGGTCTTGAGTTACGCCGGGTCTCAACTTGATTTCGTCGTAGTATTTACTCTTAGTGTCCTCTAAAAATTTACGGGCTTTAGCAATTTCTTCTTTGAAGGCAAGTTTCTTTTTCTTTATATCTCGCTCTTCATCCACTTCTTCGTCATATGAAAAGTTATCTTCTAATAAGAAGTTAACCTCTTCCATGTCTAAATGTGGTTTAGTCTGTTTGTAGTATTCTCTAATTAAAGCATCGTCATTAACAGTGGA
>Ga0181408_1000538_pt1 | contig 12298 bp, 12 predicted proteins | sample 31SPOviralmetaG_FD_130137 | JGI IMG/M metagenome (GOLD analysis project Ga0181408, IMG submission 130137) | Marine viral communities from the oligotrophic San Pedro Time Series (SPOT) site, San Pedro Channel, CA, USA - 31 SPOT_SRF_2012-02-16 | ecosystem: Environmental > Aquatic > Marine > Strait...
GCAGTCAGCTATCAAGCAAGCAGCTAAGAATGGCAGACGTGAGACAGACCATGACTTTGGTTGCAACCCCTGCAGTGAGATAATCTTACGCCCATACCAGTTCTGTAATTTGTCAGAGGTAGTTGTACGTGAGAGTGATACACCTGATACACTCAAGGAAAAGGTACGACTAGCTACTATCCTTGGCACATTTCAAGCTACACTAACTAACTTCAAATATCTGCGTAAGATATGGAAGGATAATACAGAAGAAGAAAGACTACTTGGTGTATCATTAACTGGTATCATGGACAATCATCTAACAGCTACGTCAGGTGATAAACTTGCTACAGTTCTTGAGTTGCTGAAGGATACAGCAGTGCAGACTAACGCAGCAGTAGCAAAACAACTTGGCATCCCACAGTCTACTGCTGTTACGTGTGTAAAGCCTAGTGGTACTGTGTCACAGCTTACTGACGCAGCCTCTGGTATTCATGCAAGGCATAACCCATTCTACATTCGTACTGTACGTGGTGACAACAAAGACCCACTCACACAGTTCCTTATGTCACAGGGTATACCAGCAGAGGCAGACGTAATGAAGCCGGATAGCACAACAGTATTCAGCTTCCCAATGAAGTCACCTCAAGGTGCAGTCACTAGGACACAGATGAATGCTATTGAGCAGCTTGAACTATGGCTTACTTATCAGCGTCACTTTTGTGAACACAAACCTAGTGTGACCATCTCTGTGAAGGAGCATGAGTGGATGCAGGTAGGCTCATGGGTATATGACCACTTTGATGAGGTATCTGGTATCAGCTTCTTGCCATTCAGTGAACACACATATCAGCAAGCACCTTATCAAGACATAGATGAAAAAGAATACAAAGAGTTCTTGACAAAAATGCCAAAGAGTGTAGACTGGTCATTGCTTCAGGAGTTTGAGAAGGAAGATACAACTTCTGGTGGGCGTGAGTTAGCCTGTACTGCAGGTGTGTGTGAAATTGTGGACATAGAGGCAGCGTGATATGAATTGCTGGCACTGTAACGCAGAGTTAAGATGGGTAGGAGACCATGACGTAGAGGAACTGACGGACAATAACTACACAATACTTAGTTGTTTAGAGTGTCCTGATTGTGAATCATGGGTTGAGGTTTACTACCCTAACCCTGAAAATAGAAAGGAGAACTGAATGAAGGAAGTATTAGTAAATGCAATACGTTCCCACTTAGCAGGGAACATTAATAAACACCTAGCTAACATACAGGTGTACATGAATAGCACAACAGGTATCGGTGAACATTCCGATATTGTGGAGACTATCGAACTGGAACTTGAACAGGTGGCTAACTACCACGATAAGTTAGAGATGCTTGTCAAGTATTTTATTCAACCCTCAACTAATGAAGAGGAGACTAATGATGCTGAACCTACTAAAGAAAAATAATGAAGATAAAATAAACTTGAAAGACTACACAAAAAAGGACGCTAGATTTGAAGATGGTGAGTGGTGGTACATTCGTCCTAACGGACAACGAGAGAGAGTAGAATCTCATGCCCGTAAGAATGTAACTAGGATGTTTGTTGACGGTAAGTACATACCTAAATCACATCCTCTGCATAAACCGGGTAACTTTAAATCCCTTGATGATGCATGGTCACATAACAAAATTGAAAGTGTGAATGAAGGAGAAGTGTACATCATCGTTAATGATGCGTGGCCTGAGTGGGTTAAAGTTGGTAAGGCTGTAATCGCTGAAGATAGGCTTAAAGGCTACCAGACATCTTCACCATTTCGTGATTACAGAATTGTAGCTACTTTGTCTACAGAAAACAGGCACGTGAAAGAACGTGAGATGCATAAAGTCTTTACTCACTTTGCTCAAGAACGTAGAGGTGAGTGGTTTAAGATTGACAACGTAACAGCAATTAAGCTGTTCAACTACCAAGTACAGGAGAATGCGAATGCGGCGTAATGGCCTAAGTAAGTACGATGCTCCACTCAAGATTCAGTTTGAGTGGGGCTACGAAGCCTTTAAGAAAGGTAAGTGTAGTAGGGCTAAGAAGGGTTTCTTCATGGCTGACAGCGGCATGGACAGGAATACCATGCAGCATCGTGAGTGGGTACGTGGATGGAATACTGCATTCTACGATAACCTTGAGAGGATACTAAAACATGAACAAGCTAGAGCAGGAAGCTAACAACTGGATGAAGGAGAGAAAAATGATGAGTAGTATTACAGCAACAGAGTATCAGATACGTGCTGCTGAGACTGCCATCTTCCCAAAAGAAAAAGCCCTTGAGTATATCACTCTTGGGCTTACTGGTGAGGCTGGTGAGATTGCTAATAAGGTAAAAAAATTAATACGTGATGGTGCTGATATTGAAGGATACAATGATAAGCTGAATCAGATAGGTGCAGAGTTAGGGGATGTTCTCTGGTACTGTGCTATGCTTGCAAAGGAAGTGGACATGAATCTTGGTAGTATTATGGAAGGTAATCTTGAAAAGCTGGCAGACAGGAAAGCTAGGAATAGATTACAAGGTGATGGCGATAACAGATAAAAAGAGGGGGCTTAGTTGCCCCCTTACTACTATCACCTTCTTGCCATCAAACCACCACGTTTAAGAACACGAGATTCAGCATCCATATATTTTTCTATTTCTTCGTTTACTGAAAAATCTTTTTCTACATCAGCAGTCCTGCTAGGAAGGTATCTCTGATATTCTGGAACTAAAAATCTTCTTGAAACATTACGAGCATCAACTTCTCCGGGGGTTTGTCTGTATTTTCTTTTCTTTATTTGATCATTAGCGTAATCAAACTTTATTTTGTCATATATAAAACCTTGAACATCTTCAAAAAGAGGTTCTATAATTTTAAAATTATCTTGCTCATTAATATAGTCTACTATTTTACTTTGTAAACTTTCATATTTGTTATCAAATATTTGCGCCATTTTTCCTGTAGTAATATTATTTAAACTTCTATATTCATGTGTGCTATCTATACCAGTTAAGTTTAAAAGTAGTTTATCCATTTCTTCTGGATTATCTAGTATTTCTTTGTCTTGTTTAGTTAGCCTATCCGACATAGCACTTTTAAACTTTCCTTTAAATGCATTTCTTTTCTTAATATATTTACTTTGTTGATCTAAGTACTCAAAAAACTCTTCAGTGCTTTTTGATTTTCCCTTAAACATATCAGGATTGGAACCGCCCGGAAGAAGTTCTATATCATCTACTGCGTGTTGAATCTCGTGTAGTAATGAACTTATAAATTGTTTTTCATCGCTTGCCCTTACTGCAATTTCTTTTCTATCGGATGAATAATAAGCTGCTGTATTTTCATAACCTTCTTTTTCGGGCATATCAATAACTTTAATATTTTTTAACTGCGGATATTCGTTAAAGAGTTCATCAAATTTTATAACGTCTGGCAACATTAGATCGCTTTTCATTTGTGGGTCAGGGTTTACTTTGAATGTATTTTCTTCACCAGCCACTGCATTTCTTTTCTTAAAATATGGCAACAACTCTACATCTTTAGTAGACATTTCAAAACGAGGAATATCTCCTTCATCTAAGAAAACACCACCACTTTTCCTAAATAAAAAAGTATCCTTGCTATCTTTTTTCTTATGTACCCTACCAGACTTTTCTAACTTTTCTACTTCATCATTGTATTTTTCAAATCGTTTAGCTGCTGTGCGTCCTGTAGAACTGCCAAATATACCAAGCACAACTTCACCAGCTTTGGCTGTACTTGTAGCAGCGATACCAGCGGGTGCTACAGCCCCTGTAAAGGCAAGAGGATCAAATCTAGCTACCTCTCCATCAGGTCTGTTCACAGACGAATAACCAGCCGACATACCCATTGCTGCAGCCATCTGATCCTCTAGGAACTTACCACCACCCTCTACTGCTGCAGCAGGTGCAGCCTTTAGAGCCTGTACAGTGTCTTCCTGTGTTTGTTCATCTGAGAATAGCTTCTTACCATAGTCGAGTACAGATTTAGTACCTCTCACTATAGGTGCGTAGCTAAAGTCCGTCTCAACTGGCCCGTACTCACCGGGAGTTTTCACTGTCATAGTCTCACCGGGAATAGCGTCCATACCTAGTTCTTCTAGCGGTACTTGCTTTTCCTCTGGTGCTTTGATAACTTCTCTACGTGCAGGGGCTACTAAGTTTGAAAGTGTACCAATAAAGCCGCCCTCTTCTTCTTCAGGTAAGCCGTATTCATATACAGTATCATCTGTATCATCTACTTCTTGCAGTTCCATATCTTGAAGAAAAGTTTTGCTTCCCATTATCTTCGTTTTCCTACATCAACAGCCCAAACTAGTACATTAACATCGTTACCATCAGCATCTTGCATGGTTTTTTCCATATCATCTGCTATGTCATTCTGACCAAAATACGGACCAGCGGGGTCTCTATATATTTCATTCACTTGTGCTTGTTGATTTCTTGATAAACTATCCCAATCAGCAAGAGTAGTTCTGCTATACGGTTTTCCTTGACGATTAGCTTCTACATCTAAACGGTAACGTGCTATTTTTATAGCTTCTGTTTTTATTTTCGCAGCAGTCTCTTGTAACTTATCTTTTTGTAAAGCTGGACCTGCTTCTCTATATTCAGGACTATTAATTATTGCAATCAACTCCCTATTCATATTTTTACTATTAGGTCCACCTCTAGACAGTTCTTGCCTAGTATAAAAATCTATACGATCATCTGTAGGTCTTCTGTATAAATCATTATACATTAGTCCAAGACGAGACATTTCTTTTTCCAGTTTATTTTTTCTTACTGTAGTAAAACCAAATAGTTGTTTTTCAATTGGGTTAATTGCTTTTAAAGGACCAGTTCTGAAAGGTGATACTGCAGGTTCATCATAATCTCTAGTTGCTAGTGTATCATTAGTCCAAGAGGCAAGAGGAAGGTCTGGAAGATTTCTTGTAGCAACTTTATATACGTACTCAAACCACGGCTCTTCCATTTTTCCTGTATTAGTTGCCGGGACTAAACGTGACTGAGGATCGAATTGACTGTATATATCTTTTGCTACGCCCCCCGGTATAGTATACCTACCCATAACATCAGCCAATAACTTTAGTCCAACTTTATCACCTGATAATATATCATCATTAAGTGCTTTATCTAAAAGTTGTAATCCTAAACCTGTTCTAAATGTTGAACCTAGTGTAGCTTCAGCCAATGCCTTACTATAATACTTGATATAATCTTCTGGAAAAGGTGTGTTACTAAAACCCCTATACATCATATCTGCTACTACCATAAAGGGAGCAATGGGTCCATAAATAGCTTTACCATTAATATAGTAGTCATCACTTTTTTTAATTTCAAACCACTCCGCATCTTCTCCTTGTTTTGCTCTCCACGCTAATGCCGCACTCATAATAGCAACTCCTGCCATTTGTTTAGGAAGTGCCTCTCTAAAGGCATCTCTACCTTTAATTGCAGGAATAACCATACCTATGATGGGCATATGATCATGTTGAAATTTTAATTGGTTAGCAACAAATCTAGGAAAAGGCATAAACGCAGATATGACAAAAGGAACTTTTTGTTGAAGTTCAATCCCAAATCTAGCAACCCGTGATCCTAAATCTGCCCCTTGAAAGCCAGATTGATATGTAAATTCATAAGCGTCTTTTATACTAGCTTTTAATATATCATCTGGTATACTACCAAATCTACCATCTTTAATTACTTCGTTGAGGCTTATACCCTGATCTGATAGTCTACGTTTAATTGATGCGGCTAGTATACCCTGTTTAAAAAAATTATCAGAGGCAGTGTTTAGAATATTTACCTTTCTACCTGCCCATGCCATAGGAGATTCCTTACCTACCGTAGCAGCTAAGTCTGCTTGCTCTCTAAACAATCTGTCTGCTTCGCTTGGAAAATTCTTTTTAAATAACTGACGTACCATTCTAGCTTCTGCTTGATTAAATAGATATTGGGTAGTATCCCCTGCACCACTAAAAATACTTTTACCTTGCTGTATACTTTTACCATATTTATCAAACAAAGACTTTAACATATCAGAATTTGTTTCAGCTTGGCGCATTATATCATTTGCTTGTTCAATACCATATTCTTGTATAAGTTTTCTTTGTACAAACTTTTTCTGATCTATAATGCCCCCTTTTATAAATCCAGCTTTTTCTACTGCATTATCCATAACACGTGTAGTAGCATCAATGGCGGTACGAAATAAACCACCCTGATTGTTACGCATTGTAGTAGCAGGTTGAGCAGTCATAAATCCAATACCCATACGATCAAGGTCTTGCGCACCCTTAAAGAATTTATCTATGAACTCTCTTGTTTTACTTTTATCTAGTACATCTGTTAATTCTACTGCCTGTTCTCTAGTAATAGAAGAGTAACCTATTTGATTTAATTCATCCATATCTCGCATTAGATTGTCTACTGCTAGTTCTTCAACGGACATCATTTTTCGGCGTTTGAAATCACTGAATACTTTTTTTATCTGACCTGACTGCTGTAGTTTTCTACCTGCTTCCGACAGTTCTGCTGCATAAATGTAAGAGAATTGATCTAGGGTAATATTATGCTCATCCATAATTTTTGAAACATCTGATATTTCTCCCATATCTCCTCTTCTCATCATACGAGAAACCGCTTCAGTAATAGGTTCTCCCTCTTTTACGTTTAGTTTTTCCATTACTTGTATAGCTGCAGCCATTATGTTTTCAGTCACCTCTGAGCCTAAAGCAGCTTCCATAGTTTCTCCGGGCATTCTGTCTTTTTTTAGTTTTCTTCCCATTGCAACTATATTTGGATTGATGGCGTTTATTTTTTCTTTTAACTTTTTAATTTTTTCTGAGGAAGTATTTTTTAATACTGTTTTAGTTGCTTCACTTGCTTTTTTCGCACGTGCAGCTTCAGCTAACTCTGACTTAGCTAATAACTCATCTGCTTCTCTTTGTCGGAAATCTCTGTTTAATATTTCTGATTTTAACTTACCACCTGTACCTTTTTCAATTGCTTTTGCAGCCCTACGACTACCCAACGCATTAAGGCCACCAGTAAGAATACCTGCACCTATTGCATTACCCACACCAGAAACAGCAGTTCTAACACCAGTAAACTCATCCTGTGCGCCTGTAGTAACTCGTGTAGCTTCACCAAGACCACCCTGAACAGTTCCTATTGCACCCTCTGCGATAGCTGCTCTTCCTATTGCGCTACTAGCAGCGTTACTTAATAATTTACGTATACCTAACTTAGCAGCTTGTGTAGTAGCTACTGCCGCTGCTTTACCTGTTCCACCTGATATAAGACCAACATATGTTGATGGCGCACGAGCAATTGCTTCTGCATAATCCCCTACCATTTTCCATGACATATCCGCATCTACTTTATCATAGGCATCAATTAGACGAGCAAAATTCTGCTTGCCCTCTAGGGAAGCATTCTGTGCATACTCAAGATCACGTATTGTGGTTACTTCATTTGTGTCATGGAAGCGCATATGCTCCATAAAACGATCATACACTTCTTCAGGCGATAAGACACCCTTAACACCTTCGCGTTCCTGTAAAAACATATAAGCATCTGACAAAAATTCTTCATCAGATGCCAATGTTTCTTTATCTAATTCTTCTACTTGATTATATGCTTTTAACATATTAGTCCTTTATTCTTTGCCGTATACGATCCATTTCCTTTTTAGCATCCTGTTCTGGTGTAGTTGAACCAGCTTCCATGTACGCTTTTATCAATGCTTTTTCTGCAGCTATTTGAATAGCTATCATTTGTTTAGCATCTGCCCCTTTCAATTGCTCTTCAATAATAGCGGGAAGCTGTGTAGCATCATAACCTTCATACGCTGCATCCCCGGAACCAACAATAGGTTTGTCTTTATCTTTTCCATAATTTGCTGTTTGTCCTTTAATCCATTCGTATGTTTTTTGAAGTGCTTTACTTTGTGATAGAGGCTCACCATTAGGACCACCAGATCGTTGAAACTCTTCATACTTATCATTAGCAGCGGCTGCAATATCCATAGATGCTAATGCTCTATCTGTTTCCATGTCATCAGTTTGCACTTCACCGCTTATTGTGCGTTTTCCTTTTCCACCTAAACCAAGCACTGCTCTAAGTTGAAACTTATTAAGCAAGCCTGTAGATACTTTTGTATCAAATGGATCATTGAGTGTTACTGTACCCTTACGTAGAGCATCTTCGTAAGTAATGTCGTCAGAAGCTAATGCTCGTAACTCATTTACGTCAACACCTGCCGCTGTTCCAAAAGCATCCATCTTCTGTCGCATAAGCGCAGAATTATTTCCACCTAGCAATCCAGTAAGACCACCAGTATATTCCTTACCAGTTACATCTTTAACAGCATCACTGGTAGACATTCCTCTGTTTACCTTTCCATGAACATTGTCAATAATTTGATCTATAGTAAGACCTGTATCTTCATATTCACCCGATATAGTAACTATATCACCATAAGGAATTTGATAGGACCTACCATATTTATTTCTTTGTTCATCAATATGTTTACGAGTTTCTTCACCCTTACCTTGACCCATGATTACAGCAATTTGCTCTACGTTAAAACCGTAGTCTTGCTCTAGTGATTTAGCTAATTTTCTATCTGCTGTTCGCGCTTGCCTACGCTGTGCAGCTTTAGGTAAACCTAACTGTGTCCACGTCTTCAAGGCATCTTCGGTCATGGAAATGGCTTCTTTGCGTTCTTCATCTAATATTTCAGAAGCACGTTTAGCTGCACCACCTATAACGGCACTGGTAATAAAACCCATTTTACGTTCTCCTTGCCATTAAGCCAGTAGGTTTTTCTTCTGGCATTTCCATAACTTCTTCTACTTCAGGTTCTTTTTCCATTATACCGCTGTCTTGTTCTTTTATTTCTTTTAAGGATAAAGCTAAAGCCGATTTAGAAGGTACATCAGGATCAACTTCTTGACTTTCCTCTATATATTCTACACCTGCTTTTTCTGCAATTTTACTAACTGCTTCAACTAATGCGGGTGCTATTATAATTCCTACGTCTACACTATGTAACCCTTCCATAACACCGCCTAATTGTACTGTATCAACTAAAGTATCTACAGGAACTCCCAATTCTAGTATATCTAACAACTGATCTACTTGACCTTCTTGTGTAAATTTATCTACATAAAAAGACAAAGCTTTTTCAGGAGTGCTAAATTTAGGTGGTTGTTGCCACGGTCTACCACCTAAAGGAGCAGTCATTCCTTGACCCGGAATAGGTGCATCAAGACTAGGAGATGGTGTACTTTTATTAATCATTATGCTAAAGCCTTTGCTACTATATTTTTAAGTTTTAAAGATATGTGAGTATTGTCTTCTATTTTATCATAGTTAGGTTTACTAAGCAAGCTATTTGTTTGCGCAGGTTTTTCTTCTATTTTATTTTGTTTAGAACTAAGAAATTTAACATTTCTAGTAGCAACACCAGATAAATTTTTCATTATGCTATCCTTTTAAAGACCAAAAAAGCCACCCTTACCTAATCCAATTTTTAGTACGTCAGTAATAAAACCTCCAACAGCTTGACTTGATTCATAATCACCCTTAATTTTTGCTGCATCAACACCTGCTTGAGCATTAATATGTGCAACAGCTAATTTAGCTTGTCTTTCTGCTTCATTATCACCTGTAGTCCAAGCCCACTCCATAGTGTCAGAGTAGTAATTCCACAGATTATCATAGGCAGTTTTACTAATGTCTAGTACTGCATTGGCATTTAGTTCATTAGCACGATTAACTGCAGCAGTATCTGCTGTAGCTATCTGTCTACGCCACTGTGCATTAGACTGTGCGATAACCATTTGGTTCTGGGCATTAAACTGGTCACGCTGATTATTCATTTCAGCATTAAACCGTTGTACTGTATTAGCCTGACCAGCATTAAACTGTGCCTGTGAGTTTTGTTGTGTAGCATTAAACTGATTAGCTTGCTGTCCTAAGTTCTGGAAGAACTGATCTGTCTGGTTCTGGCTAGTAGCATTAAACTGTGCAGCAGCATTCTGCGCAGCTTGATCTGTAAACAATGACTGTGTACGCTGTTGTGCCTTAAACAACTCTGTCTGTTGCTGATTAGATAAGTTAGCCATATCCATCTGCAAGAAGCTATTAGCATTCTGTACTGCTGACTGTTGTCTGTTATTTAGATTAGATGTATCCATCTGTGCCAGTGCAGCAGCTTCAGCCATGACCATTGCCTGTGAGTTAGACAGGTTATTCAGGTTCATTGTATTAGTAGCACGAGAGTTTTCTAGCTGTACCTGCTGTTCAGCAGTGAAGTTCATATTAGCTATGTCACCAATACGTGCAGAGTTCTGTACACGAGATTGGAATGCTTGGTCAAACTCCATGCCCATAAACTTAGCACGTTGCTGTGCAGAGTTCATTGCAATCTGTTGTCTGTTAGATAGGTTCTGCCCTTCAAACTGTGCTTGTATCTGTGCATCTGCTTGTGCAATAGGCAGTGCCGATTCCATAGCAGCCTGTACGATAGCCTGACCAGCAATAGATGATGCGCCTAGACCACGTGCAGCCATTGCTGCATTAGCATTACGGATAGCACCTGCTGCCCATGCTGGTGTATTACCACCAACAAACTGCTGCATCAAGCTGTCTAGCTGTCCCTGCACCATAGCTGCTTGGGTAGGTGTAGTCTGTGCGGCCTGTATCTGTTCAGTGAAGTTAGCCGCTACAGCAGCATCAGCTACACCAGAGATTAACTCGCCTGTCTGTATCTGCCGTTGTACTGGGCTGTTTATAAGAGAAGCGTTACCCTGTGCAGCCTGTAGATTACCTACTGAAGAAGCAGTTTGTTGTGCTGCAGTTACTTGCGCACGTGGGTCTTGCGGATTAGTTTGAGCAGCCTGTGTAGCTTGCATAGCTGCATCCACTGCAGGAGCCGCTTGAGTGGCTTGCATTACATTAGCTGCAGTAGTGGTAGGACCAGTAGCTTGAGCCGTTATAGCCTGTGCTGTAGGGACAGCAACCTGTCCTGTAAGTGTGCCAGTACCCTGTGCTACTTCCATAGATGAATCAGTTGGGGTTGCAGCAGCTACAGTTACACCGCCTACAGGTACACCGGGATTGTACATACGTTGCACAGTTGTATCACCTATAGATGGGTTTGTTACAGTACCACCCGGTGCAAACTTTTGTACTACTCCACCACGTGCCATCTTCTGTGCAGCATTAGTATACATATTCATCTGCTGCTGTCGTGCAGGGTCTTGTTCAATATACTGTTGAAACTGTCCCATGTCACCCTGATAGCCCATAGCTTGAGCAATCTTATTCATGGCTTGTGGTTTAAACGCTTTAAACTGCATCATTTATTTAATGCCCTATCAAGTTTATCTTCTACACGATGTAGTGCTTCCATAACACGGCTCATGTCTTCTCGTACTTCATTACGTGTTACATACTCTTCACGTGTTCTATTCATTAATATATCTATACGCTTTATTTCTTTAGCCATACCGCCAAGATACCACGCACCACCCATGACTACTATACCGATTAGGGTGTCTATGATGTGTACCATATCCATCAGTCAGCATCTGCTATGGTTAGAGTGCCAGCGTCCACTTGGCGCATAATTTCTACATAGTCTCTATTGTCGTTATTAAGGGGAACAAACATTTGAGAACCGTCCATAGTGACTTTAATGCCGTATTTAACACCTTGTAAATTGTTAAAATATTGTGCTGATTCAATATTCATTTTTATAACTCCGCACTAAAGTATAACCATGCTGACGCATTGTTAGTTACAAACCAACCCCCACGACCAGCCGTAAGTGATGACAAACTTGCTTTATAAATTGTGCAACCATTTGCTGTTTGGTCGTTTAAACCTGACCAACTGTCAAAATCAGTAGCGGATGCTGCGCTGTAGAACCTAAAATAGTTAGTTCCAGTCACAGCACCAACACTTGATGGGTTTGTTCGCATTGTCACAGGGAAATGAATCGTTCCATAAACCGCTGTTGTAGAGTATGAATTTGCATTACATATAGTTAAATTACTTCCTTTGGCAACGCTGTAAAAATACCGCTGACACTTAGCTAACGTAGTTCCTACGTCCTCATGCTCAAAAGCGGTGGCTACATCCCCGACTTCAAGCTGTACGCCTGTTAGGAAGAAGTTGTTTGCCGTATTGTCCACACAGTTTACTTGCCCAACAGCACGGTTAGCCTGTGTGCTGTGCCAAGTGTCTGAAGATAATGTGCCGCTAGTAAA
>Ga0181408_1000539_pt1 | contig 12275 bp, 18 predicted proteins | sample 31SPOviralmetaG_FD_130137 | JGI IMG/M metagenome (GOLD analysis project Ga0181408, IMG submission 130137) | Marine viral communities from the oligotrophic San Pedro Time Series (SPOT) site, San Pedro Channel, CA, USA - 31 SPOT_SRF_2012-02-16 | ecosystem: Environmental > Aquatic > Marine > Strait...
AGAACGTGCTTTAAGTGACTCTAAAAATTTAACTAAAGAAGCTAAAGGACTAAGTTATCCTGTTATAGATATTATATGTAAGCTAAGTAGACTAGCAGAAGAACATGATCTTAAAGATGCAATGGAATATTATACTGATCAAGTGTTAGAAGTTAAAAACGAATTAGAAAGTGCTTTCTATGAATGTGAGTCAGTTTTTCAAGATGCTATCGGTGACTTAGAATTAAGTTTATATGAGGAGTAAACATGAATATATTTTATTTTGATGAGTGTCCAATCGCTTCAGCTAAAGCACAACCTGATAAGATGCTAGTTAAAATGCCATTGGAAACTGCACAGATGTTATGTACTGCTCATAGAGAGTTAGATGGTGACGAGTATGCTGATAAGGTAGGTTTATACAAAAGAGCTTACTGGAATCATCCCTGTACTATATGGGCTAGAGAAACAAGTTCTAATTACTGGTGGTTGTTAAACCATTTTTTAGCATTGAGTGATGAATATAAATACAGGTATGGTAGAGAACACGCTAGTTTTATAAAACTTGAAAGACCTTTATGTAGAAGACCTAGAAATATAAAAGTAGCTGATATGACACCAGTTGCACAAGCTATGCCTGATGAATACAAACATGATGATCCTATCAAAGCGTATAGAGATTATTGTATCAACGAGAAACACTATGCAAAATGGGAGAAAGGTAGAGCTAAACCTAAGTGGTGGTCACATGACTGAGTATGATGTACATGAGATGTATGAAGAGCAGGTTGAAAAAAATAGAATCACTTCTCTTCATGCAAATAATGGAATTCTTGAAGTTAGATATGCTGATGGAACAATGGAAATCTTTACTAAAAGTAAGTGGAGAAATAAACTAAAAAAAATAAGGAGAAGACAATGAATGAAGAACTATTCAAACTAACAAAGGACCAGTTCAGAGAATGGGATACCTTTTGTACAGACAATGGTGCAGAAATGTATAAAAATAAAGACACTTATTCTATCGTGCATCCAACTACTTCTGATACATATTACTTATATGTAGATTCAAGTGAGCAATCAGGAATAATAAATTTCTTAAATAAATTGCTTGCATAAAAAAATTAGATGTGGTATACTTCTTACACTCAAAGATATGACCTTAATATTAAAGGCAATTTCCTTGAGTCATTAAGTAGCTATGCCCTCTATCTCCATCCTCCTCAAGGTGCTGCTTAATTCAGTTATCTGAGGTGATGGGGCAACTGGCTCATAGCCCCAACTCGAAAGAGTTAGCTATGGTTTTTTATAATACTGTTAAATAACAAGGAGAAAAATATGGCAGTACAAGAAGGAACTGCGTATTGGGCAAGTATTAAAACACCTAATACCAGATTTGAACCAGTGTTCACAATTAACCTAGTGGTTGATGATGAAACTGCAAATGATTTTGCGTCACGAGGACACACGATCAAACAACTTGATGAAGGACCATCAATCGTTATCAAAAGAAAAGTTAATGGACCTAATGGAATGGTCAGACCTGCACCTAGATTACTGGATGCAGACAAACAAGAAGTTAACTACTCAGTTGGTAATGGTTCTAAAGTCAAGGTTCAGTTTAATGAATACGAAGGCGAGAATAAGTTTGGACCTTACACAGGCTTGGATTTACAAGCTGTGCAAGTTCTAGATTTAGTTGAGTATCGTTCTGAAGACGGAGCTGAACTACTTGATGGGGAGGAGTTCTAATGGCTGAATCCCCTCAATTTTCGGGAGCACCTATAACTATACCTCAAGAAGATGGCTCTTCTAAGATATATGATACAGGTTTATTGTCTCTCGAAGGACAGCAAGCAGTAAACATGTTAGCTTTTTTAAATCAATTAAGGTTAACATTGAACGCTGCGAACTCGGTATTCAGTAATGTTGTTAACAATAATCTAACTGAGGAAGCTATGGTTGATGAAACTACAGCTACCGAAGAGGTTGTTGAAGAAGACAACACTGCTGATGATGAAGAAGATACTAAGTAACTTTAGTATCATCGTTAGATCGAGGGCAGGTTGTAGTAGCTTGCCCTCATTTTTTTATGAGGAGGTTATATGGAAGAAAGTAATTGGGATAAACATAACTTACCATGCCCTAAGTGTGGTGGTAGTGATCCCGTTTCTACTAACAAAGATGGTTCAGGCTACTGCTTTAGTTGCGAGAGCCATTTCAAAAACTATCAAGACTCTCTTGATGGTAATATCGTGGAGATGTCAATGCATAAAGAACCCACTACATTTTTAAACTCATACACAGGAGTCTTTGGTGACTTAACTGATCGTAAGATTAGTGAAGCTGTTGCTAAGAAGTATGCTGTGCGTGTTGTTTATAATAGTGCAGGTCAGGTGCAGAAGCACATCTATCCTTACTACAATAGTAATGAGATAGTATCCACAAAAACAAGGACAGTTAGCACTAAAGGCTTTACAGTCGATGGAGGTTACGAAGGCACAGGTTTATTTGGAGAACAACTCTTTGGAGGTGGTGGTAAGTATCTTACTATTACCGAAGGTGAGTGTGATGCAATGGCAGTCTACGAAATCTTTGATAAAAAGTGGGCTTCTGTTTCTATTAAACGTGGTGCTCAAGGTGCAGTCAGAGATATTAGAGACAGCATAGAGTTTGTTGAATCATTCGACAATGTTATCATTTGTTTTGACAACGACAAACATGGTAGAGAAGCAGCTAGAAAAGTTGCTCGTATTATAAAACCGGGAAAGGCTAAGATCGTTTCTTTACCTCAAGGTTTTAAAGATGCTAATGCTATGCTTGAACAAGGACAGTACGCACAGTTTACAAAAGCTTGGTGGGAAGCTAAGACTTATACACCATCAGGTATCATGGAACTTTCTAGTGCCAAAGATAAATGGTTGGAGAGAGAGACTAAAGAAAGTATTGCATATCCTTGGGAAGGCTTAAACAAAAAGCTTTATGGTATGCGTAAAGGAGAACTGGTCACACTTACAGGTGGTACAGGATTAGGTAAGTCTAGTGTTACAAGAGAGCTTACTCATTATCTTATTAAGAACACAGAAGATAATGTAGGTATCATAGCTCTTGAAGAGAACTGGCTTAGAACTGCTGATGGTCTTGTATCTATAGAAGCTAATGATCGTTTGTATCTTGAAGAGAAGAGAAAGAATTACACAGACGAACAGCTTACCGAGTTGTTTGATAGGGTTATTCAGAAAGATAAAGTATTTATTCATGCTCATTTAGGAGCTACTGATATAGATGAAATATTTTCTAAGCTTAGATATATGATCGTTGGTTGTGAATGTGATTGGGTAATCGTTGATCACTTACATATGCTAGTGAATCAGCTTACTGAATTTGATGAACGCAGAGGAATTGATAATCTTATGAATCGTTTACGTTCTCTTGTTGAAGAGACAGGTGTTGGTATGTTTTTAGTAACACATCTTAGAAGAGCAGCAGGAGAAAGAGGACACGAGCAGGGTATTGAAGTTTCCTTGTCTCATCTTAGAGGTTCACAAGGTATATCACAACTATCAGATTGTGTCATAGCTTTAGAAAGAAATCAACAAGCAGAAGATGAACAAGAAGCTAACACCACAACAGTTAGAGTTCTTAAATCTAGATACACGGGAGACACAGGTAAAGCCTGTAGTCTATTATACAACACAAATACAGGTCGTATGAGTGAACTCACAGATGAAGAAACTTTAGATGATCTACCATTTTAGGAGAACACATGAAAGAAATTGTATTTGATATAGAAGCTAATGGTTTAAAGCCTGATAAGATTTGGTGTATTGTAGCCAAGCCTTTAGGTGAACCAGTAGTTTCATTCGGTCCTACTAGAATAAAAGAAGGTATAGAGTATCTTGCAGAAGCAGATGTTCTTATTGGTCATAACATTTTAGGTTTTGATATACCTGTTATTGAAAAATTACATGGTGTAAATTTAAATAAGAAAGTTATCAAAGATACTTTAGTTATGTCTAGACTTTTTAATCCTATACGAGAGAATGGTCACAGTTTAAAAACGTGGGGATACGTAGTAGGTATGCCTAAGGCTGAACAACCTGAAGATTGGGATAGTTATAGTAATGATATGTTGAAGTATTGTCAGCAAGATGTTATACTAAACGAAAGAGTTTATAAAAAATTACTTGAAGATGGTAAAGATTTTTCAGAAGAGTCAATCAACCTAGAACATTCTGTTGCTTTAATTTTAAAAGAACAGGAAGATACAGGCTTTGAATTTAAACAAGAGCAGGCTATGCTTTTAGTTGCAAGACTAAAGGAAAGAATGTTTCAAGTTGAGAAAGAAGTACAGAAAGTATTTAAACCTAAGATGGTTGATATAAAATTAGTAACACCTAAACTTAAGAAGAATGGTACACTATCTAAGTCAGGCTTAACTGCTGAAGAATATGACAAAGTATTATCAACTGCTGACTTGAAACCTTTTATGAGACAGAAGCTACAACCTTTTAATCTAGGTAGTCGTAAACAAATTGGTGAATACTTAAAAGACTTTGGTTGGAAACCTAATAAGTTTACACCTACAGGTCAGCCTATTGTTAATGAATCTTCATTAGCTAAAGTAAAAAAGATCCCTGAGGCTAGACTAATAGCAGAGTTTCTTTTATTACAAAAAAGAATTGCACAAATAGATTCATGGATACTAGCAGTAGCTGAGGATAATAGAGTGCATGGTTTTGTAGTACCTAATGGTACTATCACAGGTAGAATGTCTCACAGGTCTCCTAACGTAGCTCAAGTTCCTAGTTTAGCTAGTGAATATGGGCTTGAGTGTAGAGCTTGTTGGACAGTTAAAGATGGTTATAAATTATTAGGTGTAGATGCTAGTGGTCTTGAACTACGAATGCTTGCACACTATATGGACGATGAGGATTACACAAATGAAGTTACAACAGGAGACATACACACAGCTAATCAAAGAGCTGCAGGACTTGAATCAAGAGATCAGAGTAAGACTTTCATTTATGCCTTTATCTATGGGGCAGGAGATGCAAAAATTGGGAGTGTGGTTGGAGGAGGTAAAAAGCGTGGAGCAGAACTTAAAGAACGCTTCCTCTCTAATAACCCATCACTTAGAACTCTTAGAGAAAGAGTATTTAAAGCGTCTAAACGAGGCTACCTTAAAGGATTAGATGGTCGTAAGATATTTATTAGAAACGAACATGCTGCTTTGAATAGTTTATTACAGGGTGGTGGTGCAATAGTTATGAAGAGAGCACTAGCTATGTTAGACTCTCTTATTAAACTAAATACATTTGATGCTAAGTTTGTAGCTAACATCCACGATGAATGGCAGATGGAAGTTAGAGAAGATATAGCAGATCATGTAGGAGCATTGGCTGTAGGCTGCTTAGAAAAAGCAGGTGAATATTATAACATGCGTTGCCCTTTAACAGGGGAATATAAAATAGGAGGTGATTGGAGTGAAACCCATTAAAACATGTAGAGTTTGTGATGTTGTTTTAGTTAAAGGTAGTGGGGTAACTAATCCTAAAGGTAATTGTTATTCTAGTAATATGGAATTAGGAAAACGTATTTGTAATTCTTGTTTTCAAGCTTATTCTAGAAAACGGGAAAGCATTAGAAGAAAAGTAAAACAAGTGGGAGATAGTCAACATCTTAGAGATATGCAAGAATCAGCTAGATATCGAGCTAAGAAAAACAATATTCCTTATAGTCTAAGCATTCATGATTTACGAGAGATAATAACAGAAGAGTGCCCTATCTTAGGAATTAAGTTTGAATTAAATAAACAAGGACAAGAATGGGGTAAAGGTAAAAGTAAAAACAACTGGCAAAATTCTCCATCTTTAGATAGAATAGTACCTGAAAAAGGATATGTAAAAGATAATATTATTATTGTTTCGCTTATGGCTAACTCTATTAAGAATCAAGCAACACCGGAACAAATTTTAACAGTCGGTAACTTTTACAAACATTTATACAACGAAAAAGGAATAAAAAATAATAATGAAAAAGAAATTAGAAAACATAGTACCTGATATATACAAAGCTCTTGTTCCTTTAACAAAAGGTAATGGTTTAGAATTGTCTGACCAAATGGTAGAAGAGTTTGGCGAAGATATGAAAGAAGCCCTACGAGGTTGGGCAAAGAAACAACCCAAGACTAAAGATGATTTGCGTATGTCTAACATAGGCAAGCCTGCTCGTCAGCTATGGTATAACAAACACTCTAAAATTAAAGCAAAAGATTTTCAATCTACCTTGCTTATTAAATTTTTATATGGACATTTATTAGAAGCTCTTGTAGTATTTTTTATAAAATTATCTGGACATAAGATTACGGATCAACAGAAAGAAGTTAATGTCGGTGGTATCAAAGGACACATGGATTGTAAAATAGATGGAGAGGTAGTAGATATTAAATCTACATCAGGCTTTGCCTTTAATAAATTTAAGAATGGTACTCTACCTGACAACGACAGCTTTGGATACATGGCACAACTTGCAGGATATGAAGAAGCAGAAGGCACAGATCAAGGAGGTTTTCTAGCTATCAATAAAGAAACAGGAGAACTTTGGTTTTTTAGACCTGATGAGCTTGACAAACCTGATATAAAGTCTAAAATTAAAGGGTTGAAGGCAACGCTAAAAAAGCCTGAACCACCTGAGCTATGTTATCAACCGGTAGCAGAAGGAACTCAGGGCAACTTTAAACTTCCAAGAGGATGTACATGGTGTCCTCATAAAATAGAATGCCATGCTGAATCAAACAACGGACAAGGTTTGCGTATTTATAATTATGCAAGAGGTCCTGTCTTTTTCACAGACCTAGTAGTAGAACCACGAGTACAGGAGATAACAGATGAATGGCAAGAAAGCTAAATTTATTCGTAGACAAGCAGAGAAAATTCAGGTACAATGGATAAATAGTTTGTTGACTAATGATGCTGAACAAATAACTAAAGAAACATTAGATAAAGCTCTTCCCAATCAAAAATATTATTTCAAAGGACGTACACTTTGTTTATCTTTTATGAATCATAAATGGGTTGAGAATAAATTAAAAAAGAATATTAATTTAACACTTAAAGATTTAGTAAAAGATAATGGGTGAGTATAATTTAAATACAATAAGTTTAGATGATCTATTGTTTATACTTGGTGGGTTTGTTTTTCAAGGAGAAACATCTGAGGAGATAGACATAGCATTACTTCTAAGACTAGAAGAATTATTAATAGTAAAAATACAAGAAAGAACAGACGAGATTCCGAAAGGAACAATATTACATTAAGGAGAAATATGAGTTATAAATTTAACGAAGGAAATATAATACAACAAATAGAAAAGTATGTAGATGAAACATACGACAGACACTATGCACAAGGTAAGTATCAAGCAACTGATATGATTATAGATGCAGGACATGGAGAAGGATTCTGTATGGGTAACATTATGAAATATGCTATGAGGTGTGGTAAGAAAGACGAAACATATAAAAAAGAAGACTTACTCAAAATAATACACTACGCAATTATAGCTATACATTTAGGAGACACAAATGACTGAGGAATATTTAGGCATTCAAATAGATTATAGTAAAGACAACAAACTTGATAAGTTTAGTATAGACACATTAAAGGACAGATATTTTTGGGCAGATGAAGAGAGTCCTCAAGAAGCTTTTGCAAGAGCAGCAGTATTTGGTGCAACTTACAAAGGACATATAGATTTTAATTTAGCACAGAGGTTATATAATTATGCATCCGATCATTGGTTTATGTTTAGTACTCCTATACTTAGTAACGGAGGAACAACTCGTGGGCTTCCTATTAGCTGCTTTCTCAATTACGTACCTGATTCGAGGGTTGGTCTTTCTGATCACTATGATGAAAACATATGGCTCGCAAGTTCAGGTGGAGGTATCGGTGGATATTGGGGAGATGTTAGGAGTGATGGTATTTCAACTGGCAACGGTTCTCGTTCTACTGGCTCGATCCCCTTTATGCATGTCGTAGATGCAGAGATGCTTGCCTTTAATCAAGGCACAACAAGACGAGGAAGCTACGCAGCTTACTCAAACATATCCCATCCTGAGATTGAAGAGTTTATCAACATGCGAAGAGCATCGGGTGGTGATATAAATAGAAAGAATTTAAATTTACATAACGCAGTCAACATTACTAATGAATTTTTAGAGTGTGTTAAAGACGATGCAGAGTGGAGGTTAATTGATCCTAAAACTAACGAGCCTACTAAAGTAGTAAATGCTAGAGAGTTATGGATGAAGCTTCTTGAAGCACGAGCAGAAACAGGTGAGCCTTATCTTATTAATATAGATAAATGTAATGAGGCTTTACCTGAAGAACAAAAAGCATTAGGTTTAGAAATTAAACAGAGCAACTTATGTTCTGAAATTACTCTACCTACCAACGAAGAACGGACTGCTGTTTGTTGTTTATCAAGTGTTAACTTAGAACACTTTGATAAGTGGAAGAAAGACAAACAATTTATAGATGATTTAATTACAATGCTTGACAATGTATTAGAACATTTTATTGAAGACATAGTAGACACATCTAGATTAGGTGGGTATACTGCAAATTTTAAGAGGTTTAAAACTTATGTTAAAGAAGGTAAAGAAGGCATGGTTAAAGCTGCATACTCAGCTTATAGAGAAAGGTCAATTGGTTTGGGAGCAATGGGATTCCATGCATATCTCCAAAGTAAAGGATTATCTTTTAATGGTTTACAACAGACTAGCATCAACAATATCATCTTTAGCAGAATTAAATCTAAAGCTCTTACAGCAACTCAAAGACTCGCTGAGATACGTGGTGAAGCTCCTGATGTACATGGTAGCAATAATCGTAACTCTCATCTTTTGGCTGTTGCTCCTAATGCCAGTAGCAGTATTATATGTGGTGGCACTTCCCCTAGTATTGAACCATATCGTGCTAATATATACACGCACAAAACTCTCTCCGGTAATTACAAAGTTAAAAATAAATTTTTAGAAAAAGTATTAAAAAAGAAAGGATTAAATGTAGAAGAAAGAGATAAAGTATGGAAAAATATTTCAAATGAAAGAGGTTCTATTCAAAATATTAAAATATTTAATAAAGAAGAAAAAGAAATATTTAAAACAGCAGATGAAATAAATCAATTACAAATTGTAGAACATGCAAAGATTAGACAACCTTACATTTGTCAAAGTCAAAGTGTTAATTTATTTTTCATTCCTCCGAAAGCAACAGAGGACCAAGAAGTACATAATGAATATCTACAATATGTAAACGATGTACATTGGTATGCTATGCATAATTTAAAATCTTTATATTATTTAAGATCAGACGTAGCTAAGTCTGCTGAGAATGTAAATATTAAGATACCTAGAATAAACTTAGAAGATGTTGAATGTATAAGCTGTGAAGGATAACACTATGGAATCTACTGTAGAATAATTAAATATAGCAGTACATAATCTACCTGCCGTAATTATGTTAGAAGTTTTCTTACCTACAAAATTAGTAGATGATTTGAATACTTATCTAGACGAGTATAGAAAAACAGCAGATAAGAAATCGCTTGCCCATACTTTAGTAGGACAGATTCATCAGGGAGAACAGCTATTAATGGATCACAAGCATGATCTACTAAAAGATTACTACCAGTTTATTACGAATATGGGAGTAACATACTTACAAACTTTTGGAAATATAACAGGACACTACCATAAAAATAAAACTATAGATATAGACGAGCTGTGGTCAGTTCACAGTTATGAAGGAGACTACAATCCTATACATGATCATGGCACTCAAACTTTAACAGGTATATCTACAACTACATGGACTAAAGTACCTGAACAGATTGGTAAGAAAGGTGATACTCAAACTCCTCAAGACTTTTCTTTATACAATGACTCAGGAGCATGTGATGGTTTCTTAGCATTTACTTATGGACGTAATGAGATTATGAATACTAAAAGATTAAGACCACCACAATCATGTACAATTAAACCTGAAGTAGGTAAACAACTTATGTTTCCTTCATGGTTACAGCACATGGTCTATCCTTTCTTTGGGGAAGGAGAGAGAAGAACTGTAGCTGCTAATTTAAACTGTTGGGATACTAAAGAAAAAAATGACAAATAGTTTTAAAAGTTTTTGCAGTCGTATGTGGTTAGACCATTGTGACGAGAACGCAGCTTTTGGTGCAATAAAATTAACTGAAGAAGAATACATAAAAAAATATAACACATGGCTACTCGAAAGGTATGCCAAACAATTGGAGAACAAATGAGCTTATTAAGCACAAGAAATTATTACAAACCTTTTGATCATCCTTGGATGTATGATTATTGGGATTTACAAACACAGATGCATTGGTCACACAATGACATCCCCTTAGCTACTGATGTTAAAGATTGGAATACAATATCAGATAGTGAAAGAAATTTATTGACACAAATTTTTAGACTGTTTACTCAGTCTGATGTTGATGTTGGTTCAGCTTATGTTAATACATACATGAGAATATTTAAGAAACCTGAAGCAGGTTTAATGATGGGTGCATTTCATCATATCGAAGGAATACACCAAGCAGCTTATAGTGCTTTATTAGATACTGTTGGCATGCCTGAAATAGAATACAAAGCCTTTGCTGAGTACGAAGAGATGGCTAATAAACATGAGTATATTCAAAAGTTTAAACCAACTCTTAAAGATAAGAAAGGAATAGCTAAAGCTCTTGCAGTCTTTTCAGGTTTTACAGAAGGACTACAGTTATTTAGTAGCTTTGCAATCTTGTTAAACTTTCCTAGATTTGGAAAGATGAAGAACATGGGGCAGGTAATAGCCTACTCAATACGTGACGAGAGCTTACATGTTGAGGCAATGACAAGATTGTTTAGAGAATTTATACAAGAGAACCTTGATATATGGACAGATGATTTTAAGAAAGAACTCTATCAAATATGTAGAGACATGGTAGAACTAGAAGATAAGTTTCTTGATCTTGTATTTGAGATGGGAGATTTAGAAGGTCTAACAAAAGAAGATATGTATGCTTACAATAGATACATAGCTGACAGAAGATTACTACAATTGGGATTAAAAACAAACTACGACCAAAGAGAGAACCCTTTAACGTGGATAGATGAAGTGATTGGTATTGAACACCAAAACTTTTTTGAGGGGAAAGCGACTTCGTATATGAAGTCAGGATTAAGAGGTGAACATGGAAGTCTAACTTTTACGGATATAAAAAATGAGCAAGAAAGAAGCAACCTTGATTAGTTACAAATTAATTATAGATCAAAAAGGAAAAGTCTATAGTGAAAGAAGTCTAAGTGATATAGATCAAATTGAAGAAAGATTTAAGCCTGTTTTATTTAATACATTGAAGCAAGTACTCCAACGAACTTCTACAGAATTAGATAAAATTCACAACAAAGTTGAGGCTGATTTAAACTCACGCATACAATAGCCCTAGAAAGCACACAAAGCCACGCTAAGCGATGTTTAGATTAGTACCCTGACGGGTACATTAATTTTATATTTAAGCTCTTAAAAGCTATTTAATTATAAACTTAATTAGACAAAGGATTTTTGTTTTCGTCTAAGATTTTATCAATCTCATCTTGAATAAATTTAACTTCAGCTTCTAAAGCAACTATGTCTTGACCCATTCCATTAGATGTTTGAGCAATAGTTTTTAAAGAAGGATTAATACCTTCATCAATACTCTTGTTTATGTACTCAACAGATGTTTCAATAGATGCAAATCTTTCTTCTATTATTTGTTGAGCGTTTTCAGTATCACCAATACCACCTATCTGTGCTTCAAGGTTTTCTAACCTATTCACATAAGTCGCACCAGTATATCCAAAGCCTGCTAGAGTACCAACGATACCTATCAAAGCTATTAGTTGTGTAGTTTTATTTTCAAACCATTCCATTTTATTTCTCCTTTATAAATAAAGTATACCTATCATATACCCACATACGAAAAATGTCAATGCCCAAAATGGTTCGGCTTGACAAAATTCTATTAATTGATTAAAAAACTCCATCCCTCAACTCAGGTTGTAAAGATTTCATGATAGTTAAAGTATTCAAATTATCTCCTGCTAGTTTATAAAAAGCATTAATATTGTCATTTATTATTACATCAGTATAGATAGCTCTTGGCTCATACCAATCATTTTGTTTTGGTATATCTCTTCCATAGTAATCTGTAAAGCCTGCGTTGTACCCTAAGTAAGCTA
>Ga0181408_1000546_pt1 | contig 12089 bp, 10 predicted proteins | sample 31SPOviralmetaG_FD_130137 | JGI IMG/M metagenome (GOLD analysis project Ga0181408, IMG submission 130137) | Marine viral communities from the oligotrophic San Pedro Time Series (SPOT) site, San Pedro Channel, CA, USA - 31 SPOT_SRF_2012-02-16 | ecosystem: Environmental > Aquatic > Marine > Strait...
AAATTTCCAAAGGGTAAGTTTCTAATATTTTTTATAATAGCTGGCACCTTACTATATGTAGGTATTGTATTAGTAACTAAATAAGCAGATATATCTTTTACATCTTTAAAGTTTTGAACTAAATTTTCTTTTTGATTTAATAATGATTGCCTTGTTGCGGGAGTAGCTTTTACTAAGTCTGCATCTATCTTAGCAATTTTAGCATTAGCTTCTATTAGTTCTTCTACAACATCATTTTGTTTTCCAACCGTTCTATACCAATCGATTATATTTTCTCTAACCACAGCATCTCCTCTTAAACCTTTAGTACTATGTTGAAAGGCTTGGCCTAATGCATCTTGATAAAAATCATCTGCATATATTTTCCAAACGTTGTCACCTCCTTGATATAAATCAAAAGCTTTTTTAACTGTTGGATTTTCCATTAAAGCAGATAAAGTAAATTTACCGTTTTTAGCTTTTTCTAAAACAGTTTTAATTTCATTAACCTCTATGTTCTGATCGACTATTCCTCTTGCTATTCTATCTTCCATTTTTTTAGCAACATCTGATGCACTTATTAATTTACTTGGAAAAATATCATCAGCCATTAATTTAAAAGCATCCGTTAAACTTACTCTACCTCCAATTAAACCACTAGCTAAAGCAAAAAAAGAAGCTGTCGATACGTTTCTAATTTGTGTCATTGGAGAAAATACTGTTTTACCAATCTGACCTGCTGCTTTAACTGACATCAATGCACTATATAAAGGAAGGTCATACATAAAAGATAGATATTCTTCTGTACCTTTAACTGCATTTGCTATTTCAGGAGTAACATATAAACCAGTAGTTCCTTCTCCACTACGTTTGATACCGCTGTTAAATAATTTACTTTCAAATAAATCAAAAGTTTTACTTCCGGGATTAAGATCTGCAGTTACAGCTGTTAAATTATTTGGGTTTGTCACACCTGCTGCAGTAGCTTCTTCAATAGATCTAAAAGCATAACCATTTCTTAATCCATTTTCTGCAAACTTATCAAAAAAATCTTTTTTATATATTTGTTTAGCTGTCTGTAAAAAAGTATCTGTAACAGCTGCTCTGTAATCTTTTAAAGGTTCTAAAAAAGCTTTACTAACTGTTTCAAAGCCTTCACCGTCTAAAGCTTTTCTCATAATATCAGGAACAGATCCTCCTGCTTTTATTAAGGTTCCTTGTGATGTAAACACTTCTACTTCTTTTCCATCTTTTAAAACTTTTTTAGTAATATCTAAAAGCTCACCTTTTTTACTAATTTTAAATGTATTAGCTACTAACTGAAATAAAGATTCTGGACTTCTATTACTTTCAATTAAAGATTTTTGTAATTGAGACATAGTATTGTCAGCTAATAAATCTACAGCTTCTTGTCTACTAATACTTTTTTTCTCCATTAAATCTGAAATTAATTTAGGTTGAGAAGATTCTATTTTAGGAACTGTAAATTTTTTAAAAAAATCTTTTGCTTTATTTACTTTTTGTGGATTAAAAGTATAAGCTTTATTTTTCATTACACTAAATACTTGTTTTAAATATGCTCCACCACTATCAACAATACTTGCACCTAAGTCTTTAAGAGCATCATCAGTGTTTTCAGACAAAAGTTTTCCATATCGTAAACTTAGATTATTAATGTTTTTCTTTAATTTTTTAGCATTTTCTTGTGTATTTTTAGGTAGCTTATTTAATATGTCAATAGCTTCATCCGAATCTTTAAATAATTCTTTTCCGTCCTTTGTTGTTTTAACCCTTCTTGCTTGTAAGTAATCATATAATAAATCATTATTTCTTAAATACATTTGATCATCTACAGCTGTAATTGGTTTTGGATATTTTAATTTTGCAGTTTGTAAATATCTTGGAAGTTCTAAAACATCGGCTCCTTTAGCTATTTCTTTAAATTGACCATCTATTTGGTTCATTACTTTAACTAATGTTTTTTCTTCTCCCTGTACTGCGTTTTCAAATTTTCTATACTCTTCCGCTTGACTAGCAGTTAAAGCACCATCAGATTTAAATGCATTTTTAACATTGTCTAATTTTTTAAAAAATCTTTCTTTGAAAGGTGCAGTTGGAGCTATACTATAATTTTTCCAATCCTTTGGATCAGGAATATTTAACACTTTTCTTAATCGAGTACTTTGGTTTCCTAAAAATTCTGCTGTAGTTCTTGCACCTCTACCCGCTGTTTCACTGCCAATAATTTTTTCTAATGGATTAAATATAGTGTAGTCTATCGCTCTTAATGTTTTACCTCCTACATAACCAATTGCTTTTCCTGCAGGTTTTAATCCATATTTAAAACCTAATGTTCCAGCAACCGGTAATGCTGCAGTTAAGCCACCTCCTAGTAAAGCGCCTTCTGCTCCAAATCTAATTTTTTCTTTAAAAAATTCTGCTGCCTTAAGAGATCCTTCTAATTCATCTCCTTTATAATCTTCGCCAAAACCCATCGTTTGAGATAATGTTTCTAAATCCCCTGGAGTAGAAACTGCAAAATCAGTAATACCACCAATGCTTCCATAATAACCAGCTCTTTTTGCAAGCTCTGCACTTTTAGCACCTACACTAGGTAAACTACTTAACTTAACAATTTGACTTGCTTTATTTAATTTTAAAACTCCATTAGCTATTTTAATCGCAGCTCCTGCAGGTAAAGCAAATTGACCTAAAATAGAAGTGATGTCTCCTACCTTTGTTTCTGTTTCAGGAGTTATTCTTTCAAAAATATTGTCAATTGCACTAATTAAATTTGTGTCGGCAACATAATCAATCGGCATTGCACCTAATTGAAGTAAACCTTGAACAGCTTGACTAACCCCTTTAATTGCTCCTATAGGTATGTCTGTAATATAATCTATAGCACCTGTTGTTTCAGGTCTAATTTCTTCTTGAGGTTCTGAAAAAATACCTCCGAATATACTTGTATTTTCTTCTTCCACTTAGCCTCCTATGCTTCAGCAGGTAGTACTAAATTTACTCCATACTTTTGATTAAATTTAACTACATCACCTTGTGTTCTGATATATGAAAAATCTTGTAATGCTTGATCGCTACTTGATATTAATCTAACAACACCATCTGTAATTTCTTGTGGTAGTCTATTTCTTAAATCTTCAAAAGATAATTTAGATGTTTCTTCTGTAGGAACTTGACCTACTGCTGGTCTAGTAGCCATTGGATTTTCTGTACCTAAAGCATAACCCATTCTACCACCTTCTTTTTTAAATTCTAAACCAACTTGTTGATCGGCTAAAGATACTAAGTCTGCTAAACCTGGATTTTTTAATACAACCAATCTTGCTCTTTGGTATTTTTCTAAATTCTTTTTGTAAGTAGTAGAAGTTTTGTCTGTTATTCTGCTTAAATTAGTTGCTAGGGTGTCTAAGTTTTGTAAAAGTTTAGCATCAACAGCACTTAAACCTTTTTCCTTACTATTAAATAGTTGAAGCACCTCTGATTTTGATTTTAATTTTTTAAGAGCTTTTTCTCTTACTTCTTTTGATAGTTTTGTATTTTCTGAAATAGCTTTAAGTTCAGTCATTTCTTCCAATTGTCTTTCTGAAAATCCTTTTTTGCCTGCTGCTATTTTTGCAAGATCTTTTTGTGTAGCACCTTTGTAAGCTAGTAATGCTTTTTCTCTATCTCGAGCTGATTTACCTTTAGCAAGTTTCATTCCTTCTGTTCCAGCAATATCTAATTTATCTGAAAGAGTTTCTCCCTTCATTGCTTTTGCAATTAAAAAGGCTTTCTCTGAAGTAGACACATTGGCTGGTAGTATTTTATCTAATATTTTTTTCTCATCTTCAACAGAACTTAAAATATCTGATTCAGTATATTTAGCATCTTTTTCTGCCGCTGCTTTAGCTTTAGCTATTCTAGCTAATTCTTTTGTTTCTTCTTCTTTTTCTAATGCAGTTGCTTCTGCTATTCTTTCTGCTTCCATTTCTTCTAATCTATTTTCATAGCCTGGTGAACCAGGTGCTAATAATTCATTTTCCATATCTTTTTTAATTTGTCTATCTTGTGATCTACCTAAAAATTTAGGATAAGTACCTGTTTCAGGGTCTAAGAAAAATGCGTCTGTAAAGCTAATCGGTTTTCCTTTTTTATCTCTTTTAATAAGTTCTTCTGCATAATTTTTATAATCTTCTAATCCAGCTGTTTCATCCATTACACCTGTTTGATTCATTTCTTTCATATATTTTAATGCTTCAGTAGTTCTAGGTCTATTGAGATAAGCTAATCCTGTTTGAGCAGCAATAGGGGCTGCAGCATATATTCCACCCATATATGGTGATCCGCTAGGTATTATAGGTCTTGGAGGACCTATTGGACGTGGAGGACCTTGTGTTTGAGGTAGATTTGTTCTTATATTAGGTTTTTCACCATAGTATTCCATTCCAGGAAAAGCAAAACCTATTCTACTTCCCATAGGGTTTCCTTGAATAACTCCACCACCTATAGAATAATTAGGTCTTCTCTCAACATGAGACATAATACCTGTGCCTTGAGTTGAGCCTCCTCTTTTAAACATTGGTCTTTTAAATACATTGTACATTATTTGAATAAACTCCCTAAACCATAAATAGTAGCTGCGCCACCTAATGCTTGACTTAAAGGACTAGCTGATCCACCGCCAGCTGCTGGTCCTGTTGAAGAAGACATATAAGGTTGAGGGTATCCAGACATTAATCCACCAATTGTAGAACCTAAGAATTGCATTCTTTGATATGGTTCGTAAGCAGACTCTCTTGATCCTTGAGCCGCTGCATCTAGTACAGCTTGTTGATATCCAAGGTTAGAAGTTCCCGCAGCACCTAATTGTTGTTGTATTGTATTTGCTAAAGAAGGTTGTAATGAAGCTAAGCCTGCTGCTTGCTGTTGTGCAAGTCCTGCAGATTGTTGTGCTTGTTGAAATCCTTGTTGTCTTAATTGTGCTTCTAGTAATGCTCTATCTTGTAAACTCTGTGACATAAATTCTGATTGCATAACCCCTTCTCGTCCACCACCAAATGCACCAGCGCTAATAGCTTGGTTAGCAATTTGTTGTTGAGCAATTTGTCTTTGTTTATCAAACTCGGATAGTGTTGTATCAATAACTTCTTGTTGGTAAGGAGATTCAAAAGCTTGGTAGGCTGATGGTCCCATGTAGTCTTGTGCTTTTTGTAAAAAAGGTTGGTAGCCTGCAACTCCTGTACCCGTTCCAACTCCTGTAACTGCTCCTGTTGTAGGATCAAATTGTAAAGAACCAAGTCCAGCTTGTGTTGCTGCTGCTTGTTGAGAGGCTTGATTTAAAGGTCCTTGGCCCGCGATCGATGGTGCAAAGGCACCTACATTTACCGGCTTTGCGGCTAGTTGCGCTGCAACGTCTAAATACTTTTCACCAGCTGCTTCTAAATAGGGTGCTGGTCTGGATATGGTTGTTTGTTCTGCCATTAGGCTATACCTTGTTTTTCTGCTTGTTTCATTATGTTATATAGCTTTTGTGCTCCTGTTTCAACATCTCCCTTACCTATTCCTCTAACAGCATCAGCTGTCATAACGAACTCGTTTTTAGATAACATTGCAGGCACATCATCTGCTTTTTCTTTAATACCTACAGGCACAAAACCACCTGTATTCCTATAATCTAACTCGGTTATTCCACCTCGGTTCTTTCGAACAGGAACCTCGGAACCCATCATATAACCTATTCTACCACCTTCTTTTTTACCCATTTTTATTTTTAAAAAAGCTTTTAAAGCAGCTTCGTCTTTTTTAAATTTACCTGGGTTTTTAAATATTTTATATAAGTTAGGCATAGTAAATGTTCGATCACTACCACCTTGTTTAGCTAATGTTTTAAATAAGAAAGATTTTTCTGCTCTAGTAAAAGGAGATAAAAGCCCTCCTATTCCGCCGCCACCAGTTAATAGTTCATCGAAGTCGGATCTAAGAGGATCTATTTGTTTAATACCTGAACGACGTTGAGGACTAAATTTTGGATCACTAGGATCATCATTTCCTTCAAAGAAACCTATTCGACCACCATCAGCTTTACTATTTAATTCTTGTTCTAATTCATATAACATCTCTGCTTCTTTTTCTTCTTGGGTCTTATCATCCATTGGATAAGGTCCTTGATCCGTTGATTCATTAGGTCCAAAAATACCTGGTTCAAAATCTGTAAGTTCATTAACTGCGTTAGGATATTTTCTAAGTGTTTCATTTAAAGCTTCAACATCTAATTCATTTTCTTCTTTTTCATCTAAGGTAATACTTGGAATACCAAATGCACCTGATTGATACTTAACTCTTCCGCCTTCTTTTAATCCAAAGGCTTCTGGTTTAATAATGTCTGAGTAATATTCACTGTATCTAGCTTTGTCTGCTTCATACATTTCTTCTGTGTACTTATCTGCATCGCTAACTAAATCTGCTTCTTTAGCTAATTTTTTTGCATCAAGATAAGAAGCACCACCTGCAATGGTTGCACCAACTGCAAGTTTATCTATGTTACCGTCTTTGTCTGTGTAAACAGTTTTTAAAGCTTTACCACCTAAGTCAGTTATAGCTTTTGATCTTTCAGCAAATGTTGCATTAGGATCAATTACTTGTTTTAACAACCCTTTAGTTGTGGATTCGTTTCCTAAATTTTGTGCAACAATATCTCCTCTTTGTGCTATAGATAATTTACTAGGATCTGTATCATATAACATTTCTTCAATACCTGAATATTTATCTATATCAAAAGATTTTGCATTTTTAAGATCAACTCCAGCCTTTGCTGCTTTTCTTTGATCTAAAAATTTACCAATACCTGTTTCAGTTCCTAAAGGTGAACTAAATAATTTTCCTTCAAAAGGATTACCTTGTACTCCAGCGCCACCTAAATATCTAGCACCTTGACCTAAACCATAAGTTATAAGTCCTGATTTAACTCCTCTAGAAATACTACCTGTTTGATCAAAGGAACCAAGACCTGCCATAGCACCACCAAGAGCGGGGTTAAATGGAGCAACAAAAGGTGCCGCCTTAACTGCGATGTCAGCTATTTCATTAGGAATAATTTTTCTAGCAAAACTTTTAAGTTTACTTCCGAAACCGAATTTTTCTCGGTCTACTAAGCTTCCTACTCCATATAGTTGTCTGTTCATCTGTCCTCTTGATATTGGCATAATTTAAATTAGTTAGCGTGCAGGGGAAACCTGAATCCGTTACTTTACTTGGTTTCTCCAAATAAATCAAGGCTTGGCATAATAACTTTAACATCCCTTCTAATGTCCTCTTCTTTTACGCCTTTTTCCTTCCATTCTTGATCATTTTTATATACCTCACCAGTCTTAAGATTTGATATGGTTTCTATAATTTTTTCTGGATATAATGTTTTCATTTTTTCTATGTTCTATCAAATTCTAATATTGCAACTGTACCTTCAAAAATATCAGCCGTAGCTGCTTGCAGTTGTAGTTTGTCACTTTCTTCTAATATAATAGTCCCATCTGCTATAGATTTAGAAGTACCTGAATTAACAGTATGTTCTGCAAACTGAAAACTAGTTGTTACAGAGTTATCATATATAAAAGCTTTTATCTCTACATTACCTGCTCCTACATTAGCTGTATGTATATTTTGTATAATAGCTCTTGAATCAGAGGGACAAGTATAAATGTCTGTCTTATTAGTTGAGTTTAAATCAAATTGTGTATTTCTATATCTATTGGCCACTACTTCCTCCCGTACTAAACCATGTTAATCTTTGTTGCTCTTCTCTTAAGTCTTGTTGAAAAGTAGAATTTAATTTTTGTACTAATCCATCAAGGTCTCTAATTAATGCATCTGCAACATTTTTATTATAGTCTTTACTAGGTCTTGTAAATGCTAATACTATTTTTGCCATTATCTTCTTCCGTCCGCTTGTATATCCAATCTAAATCCACCGAGCTTCCAATCTTGTGCAGATCCTGTATTTGCAATTTTCAAAGAAATTGCTCTTCCTCTAGCTCTTGTATCTACTTTAGTTGTAGATGAAGTAATTGTAAAGGGTCCAAGTGAGGAACTTGCTTGGGAACTATTTGGATAATCTCTTAAGTTTAAAGTAACTTGAGTATTGCCACTTTGAGATAAAAAGTCAGGTACGAATCTTCTTATTTTCATAATAAACTCACCATCTCCTCTTGTGTCCGCACCACCTTGTTGTCCTTGAGTAATATCATAATCTCCTGATTGTATATTAGCTGCTACTGTAGTGGTTGCTGAAGATTTAACTTGATCGGTTCCTGTTTCGTGTTGATAGTATGTTGTTGCTCCTTCAGTATTTCCAACGACATCATAAGATGTACCGGACGCATTAAAAGATGTTGCATGAGGTAAACCAAATACAGACGAATCAACCCAAGTTGTTCTAGCTAAAGATCCTGTAGTCCATATAGGTCTTTGTGGTGATGATTCCATATAATTATATGTTACAGATCTATTAACTATTTCTGAAGATTGAGTTGGATAGAACCAAGTTATTTCACCGAACAAGTTATTTAAACCTACGTTAATTAATTGAGATGCTGTTGTATTAATATCATCAAATACATAATCTTCTACTAAACAAATCATAGTTTCTAAATTACCAGAGTATCTAAAGAATCCATTTTCAGATAACCAATATGCAGCACCGTCTACTTCTATAGCGGCATTCATTCCAATTAAACCACAGTTTGTACCTACTTGTGCAAAACCAAATGTAAAAGGTGGACCAATGAAACGCATTGTAAATAATGATGTATCTGTCCAAACATAAATAGCATCTCTACCTCTAACAGCTCCTACAATTCTAGAACCATCTGCAAGTCTTTGTGTACCAGCGGTATTTACAGCTGTAGGTGCGTAAACATTAATATTTTCTTGATCTGAAAATCTAATAAACATATCGTCTTGTGTCGATTGATCTCCAATCGTTGTTTCTGTACCAAAGAATACTAAGTGTCTATCCGGTGTAGATACTAACATATCTCTAGATGCCGTGGGTGCTCCAGATATAATAGTGGCTCTTGTTGCTACGGCATTAGCTACATTTGAATCCCATTCAAAAACTTGTGCATTGTGAATTAAAGAAATAACCTTGTCTCCAAAGTTATCTATAGACCACATACCTGGATCTATAACTAAGTCTCCAGATGCTGCTTCACCCCATGCTACATAATCAGATGAGTTTGTAACTGCCACACCATTGCTGTGTATTGCTGCGGTTGTATTTCTTACACCCCTTGTAACACCTGTTAATTGATTACCTGCAATTCCTGTATATGATATTTCTTCTGATCCTATTTGAACAAAGTTTGTACCTGATGATGGAAATAAAGATGCGTCACCTAATACTATTGTAGTTGTTGAAGCATTGATACCGCCATTTAATGTTGTAATAGCTTCTCCCGATACTGTTCCACTCCACTGTCCTAAACCAAAACCAAATCCTGGTGCTTGCTCTGCTGGTCCTACACTATAATAAGCTTTAACTCTAATACCACCCGATGAGGATGCACCAGATCCTGTTTCATTTGATGACATGGTAATAGTAATAGTTGTTGAGTTAGTTACCGCTGTAACCATAAATTTTTTATCATCAAAATCTGACGCTGAATAATTAGAATTTGTAATAGTTGTAAAGTTATCTAATAAAATAATATCGCCTTGAACTAAACCATGATCACCACTAAATGTTATAGTAACAACAGCAGATCCGTTTGTTGTAGAAAAAGCATTTGATAAAGTTGTTGTTGCTCGAATTGGGTGTATGTCATAAAACACACCACCTGAATAAACATATAAAATTCTGTTTGTACCTATAATAGAAAACTTAGTTCCTGATCTATTAACAATATGATGCATAGCTCTTGCTACACCAGTCATATCGTTTTCACCAAGTTGTAACCAACCGCCTATTTTTTCAGGAGTGTTGTACCTAAATCGTACATTGTCGCCATCGATCCATTGTCCCTCCGCTTGAGTTGGGGTCAATTGTTTATTGAATCCAGGCAAAAAATTCATCTTTTGTAGCATAGAAATTCCTATTTTATTTAGATTATATTAAATTGCGCTGTATATCAACGAGTTTTGGGTATACCCAACATAGGTCTTTTATCATACAAATTGGACTTTGCAAACCGTCCATCTGCATGATTATAGTGTAAAAACACTTGTCCGCATAGCTTGCCTTCAAAAGGCTTACGCCAATGCTCTAACTCACAGCCAGAATAGATAAGCATGTCACCGGGTTTTAGATTAACTTCTACACCTAATGGTGCACCTGGTTTAATAATACCTTTGTATTCTTCAATAACATTATCTGCTCCTGTTGGATCTAAATAGATAGGCCAGTGATCACCACCTAAACATAGTGTGGTTGATATCTCACAACTCGGTCTATCTTTGTGTCTGTTTAAAATATTGCCTGTTCTATAAAGTCTTGTGTATGAATAGGTAGGCACTAATTTAAGTCCTGTTTTCTTTTGCATAACATCAATAGTTTTAACTAATAAGACTTCCATAAATCTATCTGCATATTTTGCATATGATCCTAGTACTTGTGGATCATGAAAGTTACCTACTAATGGATTGCCTACATGTGTAACGTAATTACTAAGCATCCAGTTATCAGCCTCAGCAGATACTTGTAAATATCTATAAGCAACATCTGCTAATTCTTTTGATATGGCACCTCGAATAACTTGGTATTTATTTTTTTTAAAACTCATAAAGCTAATGGTGTTCCATCTTTATGCAATTTTATATAATCTTTACAAGGATTTAATAAAGTATCAACTTCTTCATTAGGAACTATTTTAATTTCATATTCTTCAATACCTAAAAGACAACCTGCAATAAATCTTCTCATACCTATACACAATCTATATTTACCATTATCTTCAGTGCATATAAGAGGATTTAATATACCATTTTTTTCAATGTCTTTTTTAAGTTTTTGCCATCTAGGGTTTTCAGTTTGAGACATTCTACCTTCTTCTGTATGTAAGTGTTTCTCTCTGAATACTATTTTATCTTTATGTACAATCATATTTGTATAAAATTAAAAGATACTGATATACGCCAGTTCTTTTCACCTTTTTCTGTATTCATATTTAAATCTACACCGTGCGGAAGCCAGGACGGAAAAAATATCATACGTCCTTCTATGGGTTCATAAGCACATACTCTCCATAAAGCTTCTGGTATATTATCTACTCTTCTAGGCATATGTGTATTTGGTCCTGGTCTAGGATCTTCTAAAAATAATTTACCAGAGTTCTTTGGCACTTTGATATAATATACACCTGACCATAATGAGTTAGGGTGTGTATGTGTTTTGTTGTACGAATATGTAGGGCTAACATTTGCCCACATATTACCTAACCCTAGTTTAGGTTGTATACCAAAATCTTTATTACATTCTTCAGCCATTTTAAATAGTTCTTGAGTAAGAGGATTAAATTCTTTTTTCTTATCCATATCTGTTTTGCTGTGCCAACCAAATCCAGAATTTGTTTTGGTCTCTCCTTTAGGGTCTGCTTTACGCCACTTCTTTATTTCTTTAAATAAATATTTATTTAGTTCTTTTGCATTAGGTATATCTTTAAAATATACAGGGGTTGGAAATAATATTTTTCTATTAAGTTTCATTTTAAAGGCGGTCCTCCAAACCACATTACCATAGATCTTCTTATGCCTTTTTTAACAGAAGCTACTTTGTGTCTTAAAAATGATGCAAAGAATATAGCTTGTCCTTGTTTAAGAGGTAGAGGCTTCTCATCACCCATTTCTGAAAACATAAGATCACCCCCAGTAAAATCTTTAGGGTCTGATAATAATAATGTCATAGATATTTTTCTAATAGGGTTTTGACCTTCTTGACCAAAAGCATTTAGATCCATGTGCCAATCATAGAAACCACCTTTAGGATATTCTGTAAACTGTGCTGGCTCTGTAAGGGTTACACCATCAAAACCAAAATGATTTAAATTTACAATAGATAATTGATTCTCTATTTGTTTATACATCTCAGGCATTTTAGCAAAAGGTATCCAACTAATTGTTGT
>Ga0181408_1000551_pt1 | contig 12044 bp, 13 predicted proteins | sample 31SPOviralmetaG_FD_130137 | JGI IMG/M metagenome (GOLD analysis project Ga0181408, IMG submission 130137) | Marine viral communities from the oligotrophic San Pedro Time Series (SPOT) site, San Pedro Channel, CA, USA - 31 SPOT_SRF_2012-02-16 | ecosystem: Environmental > Aquatic > Marine > Strait...
ATAAGACAGAATGCGTAAGAATTCTGATGAATCTATTACGATCGTAATAATACTATTGATAGTATGTTTCGTGTTAGTATCCGGTGTTATATCATATGGTATTTATACGTGCACAGGCGGATCATGGAAATTCGGTGATTGGAAATTTGATACGTGTTTTAAATCGCCAGATAATACCCCTTCTCCAGCCCCGGCCCCAGCACCATCCTCTGATGATAATTATAACTCTGCTGCAAAAAAGATAGATGATTATAATCGCGCAAATAACCCCTTGGATTTTTTTACTATACCAGAAGTTCCGGGTACCCCTCACAGACCCGAACTTTATGATATGGCGAAAAAGGGTAAATGTCACCCAACCTACATAGATACTTTTAGAAATTGGTTCCACGACTCAATAGAAACTGGAGATATAATAGGGGATGAGCAACAAAAAGCTATGGAAAATGGTTATAAAATTGGTAATATAGGTAAAGATTGGTGGTCAACGTCGTCTACTAATACTAATCGGGTAATTGGTGATACCGAAACATTTAAAGTAGAATACGAAACTGATGATCCTACCTTAATTCAAACCGAATACACACAAGGTCCGGGTGATTGGGAATTTGAATATGTTAAAACACATACCGTGGGGGCAGCAACTTATACCGAGATGAGTCGCAGAGACAGTGTAGTATTTCGAAGTAAAAAGGGGATTCGGTTTAGATATAATAACATGAACAACTTATTCCATTTATATTTTAATCCGTGGACATCACATTTTACACTTGGTGATGAAAGGGGAGAAATGTATCCCGAACATATGGATCCACATGTATTTTCATATAGAGTTCAAGGCGATAGAAATTATAGATGGCAAAGAAGAAATAAAAGTAATATGAAAGTTACTGAGGATGGTTATATTCTTTATAATATCCATGGTGACATCGACGATGTGAATTTGGATACAACACCAGCAGATAAAATTAAAGCATTTAAATTTAAAGTATCACTCAAAGAAGGTCAAACTATTACAAAATCCGATGTCGATGTACTTCATAATTTTCATAACACACTAAAAAACGTGTGTAGTCAATACGATAACACGGGCGACGGAATTGGTGGAGAGGGAGCGCGTCCCATAGGCCTGGATTGGGGACACGGTGGAGAATCGGAATGTAAAAAAGTAACTAAGGATCACCCCGATTTAGCTGGAATACCTTTTAGTGAAAAGGCTAGTATGGCTAGTCAAGAGTTTGATAAATATAGTCCCAAAACAGACTTAAATATTGGTTTCGAGCCTGACAAAATTTGGAATCCGTTTGTTGGAAAGACAGATTTGTGTCGATTTGAACCCGTTGGTAAATGTTTTCCTCTTGATTACACTGGAGGTGGGACAGATGGGAAAGGCTCGTATTCGTATAATCCAAACGATCAAATTAAATCTTTTTCGTTAGAAGACCATGAATATTTAAGTGGAGCAAATGTAAACGGTGAAGTGGATAATAAGATTAGTATAGATACACAAAAAGTGTGTACATCTATAGATAATAAAAGAGAGTGCGATACTAGAAAAGTATTTCAAGCAAGTTGGCAAGGTGCATTAGACCAAAAAGGTGAAAATATATGTAGATGGTGGTCAGGGTTTAAGGCATTTGTTAAACCAACTGTGAGGTGGGATGATGGTTTAGAACAGTGTATCGAGGGTGATGAATATTGGAATATGAAAGGTCAGTGTACAGTAGACTCATCGTACACGTCTAGCGAAACTTCAAACGTATGTCCAGACGGTATTGTTACTAGAAAAGTGTGTGGATACGCTGATAATTTACCCGGTGGTGCAAAGAAGTGTAATTTTCAAGTTCAGACGGGTTATGCTAGAAAACCTGGTGCAGAAACCGGTAGTGATAAGCAAGGAGATTACATACACTGTGGTACATGTAAACCCAAATCATTGTATTCGAGAGGGGGAGGTAAAAAAAATTACGATAACGTAGATGAAATCGAAAGATCTGGTTCAAAAAATACAAAGGTATATGGAATTGGTAACGAATTGAATCCTTACACACAAAAAGACTGTAAAGATCTTTTAATAAGTGCAAGTACTTCTAATGATTCTTTTTTCACAATTGGTGTAGATAGTGGCAATAAAATTAAAGCTTTTAAACAAACTTCCGTGAGTCAGAATTATAAGGACTTGGTGTCAAGCGGTAAAGCGGAAGATATAAAAACACTTAACGAGGCTGGTTATTTTCTCGGATGTAAATGGGACGGCGACAAAGATGCAGATACAATATGCGAAGAATTTACGGATAACATCGGTGAATGCGAAGCGCATAAACACGTGTCGTATAGAGACGCACAAGAAGGCGCGTGTCATTTCCAATCGGTTAAACATTGTGATGGTAAGTGGGAGTATCCCGATGAAGAATTAAACTATGATAATGAAGAAGTGCCCAATACGTGTGGTGCACGATTCCCTGGTTTAAGGAAGATGACATACCGAGAAATTAATACAGCAAAAGCAGGTGGTAATCCGTGTAAGGAAGAACTGGTTGGGTGGGTAGAACATCCTTACCCCGATGATGAAGAATTTAGTAATTCTGAAAGTATCCATTTTAGGACTACTGTTCCAGTCAGTCCCAGTAATATTTCGGTGGGGCTTAACGGACCTTTGGAATATGGACATGCATCACTTAGGAACCCTAGAACTAACGATTGGAAATACGTACCTTGTGATGTTGCTTGTGTCGAAGAAGAAACATATAAAAAGTGTGAATTCAAAGGTGATACTGCGGAAGCCAGACTTGAAGCGGCTGCGGATGCAACCAAACGAATAAATTATTGTGAAGGACAAGTTGTAAAATATTTCGGGATTAAAAAACCGTCTCAAGGTAACAACGGTAAAAAATGCCCCCATTTTAGTATTAACGAATCGAAAGCAGGTCAAATACTCAACAAGGAAGGCGAGACCCTATTTGAACGACACGAAAAGACGAATCAATCGTGTACAGTACCTATAAACCGTGACGGTGGATGGACAACCCTAAGATGTTCGGAATCTAATTGTCAAGCAAATTTAGAAAAAATAAAAGAAATACAAAAAAATATTAATGAAGGTGATTACGCGATAGAATTCGATGATAATGGTGTCAAAACCGTATACGATAAAAATAATAAAATCACAATTCAAGATTTGTACGCAATGTATGATTCGCAATGTATGACCATTGGAATGACACGAAATAATACAAATGAAGAACGGAAACTTGCGTGTACAGATGTTCAACAATATTGTAGTACTTGTGGAGATGGTAAAGTGTTTTTAAAGGATGAAAGAGTTTGTAGAACGTACGATGACGATTGTGGTGATAGTTCAGATGGGTTTATGCAAGTAGGTGTCAAAATTAGAACGCCACATGGTTATACTGCTAATCATAACCCACCAGATTTTTGTAAATGGGTAGATGCACCTGAAACAGATATTCATTCAACGGAAACAGCTTATAATAATTCTATAGAAACTTCTTCATAATTTGATTTATTTTTTTAAATATAAAATATTTTAGAAAATACTTAAAAAATATTATAATAATAAATATATTATAATATTTAATAATAAATATTCAATGACATTTAAACCAAAATTAGAATCGCGTGTATGCGATGTTAGAAAAGGAAATGTTCGAGCTTCACAATGGTGGGAGAGACCTACAATGGAGAAATTTCATAAGTGGGTTGTTATCGTGAAACAATACATAAGTAAAAACAATATAAATGTTAATATGTACGTGTGTGGAAAGTTTGTGGAAAAGATGGAAGACACGTGGGATGTCGATGTCATATTAAGTCATCCAAACGCGGGAAATTATACGAACCACGAACTTCTCAAAATACGAGATCTCATGGACTATGGTATGCAATTAGGGTTTGATAAATTTAATATGCTTATGGATATGGTATTCTATTTACCATTTGATAAATATGGTAATTTTTGGTATTCCGTAGAAGACTATATAAAAAACGGAAAAATCAAATCAAAGTGTCTTTATTCGTTTGATAAGATAATTACAAATGGTACTATTCAACAGAATTTAACCGAGTGTTATGATTCGTGTATAGAAATAGTAGAAGGTTTATTTATAGTCACGAAAACCTCGCCGTCTGATAAGCATGTTAAACGTATAAATGAAGGTATTTATTATAGAAAACCAATTCTTATTATATGATTTTTACCCGCTTATAATGATAAGGTAAAAACCTCCTAAGTTGAATTATTTTTTTTAAAATATAAACTACTTTAGAAAATACTAAAAAATATTATTTTATTTTTTCTAAAGATAAATTACGAAAACACGTACCTGAATTCCATAATTAAAGAAACGAAACGTTTTTATTTATAATGAATTATATTGCGTGGGATACAGAAACAACGGGACTTCCTACCAGAAATTTTCGACGCGGCGAGAAAGCAACGCGCGAAAACGTTTATAAATTTGATAAATGTAGACTCCTTACTTTGGCGTTTGTTAAGTATACGTCGTGTGGTAAAGAGATTGGGTCTTACCACGGTATTTCGTATCCGGATACATTTGAGGTTGCAGCGACACACGTCCATGGTATTACACAAGAATACGCTCGAGAACATGGCCATCCATTTGGTTATCTATACGCGTCTTTAAAAGAAGCTACGCGCGATACCAAACTACTCGTTGCACATAATTCGTACTTCGACGAAAACGTGTTTTTTTCGGAGTGTTATAGAAGAGGTTTTGAAACGGAACCGTTTGATGACGTTACCTTTGTCGATACGTTGGACATGGCTAGAACTATTTTTCCGACCCTGTATAATCATAAACTGATTACCGTGTATACACACATATTTGGTAAAGGGTTTGATGGTGCACACGACGCACTAAACGATTCGCGTGCGTGTGGTGAAGTTTACCCACGCCTTCGCGATAATGCATGGGATTTGAAAGATATCGGCGTTGAAAAGGTTATATTGAAAGCGTCTGATATTGCATCAATTATCGGTAAGAACCAGTATAAGAAACCACCGGAGATTATCGATAATCTCTGGAGTAAATATAAACCAGAAACGTTCGAAGGTAAAACAAAGGATCAAAGAGCGCTCGAATCTATACACAAGTGTGATTTTGCGACAAATATTATGAAAGATGTCGAATCGTATAAATCGTTTAATTCGTCTGACGTAGATCGTAAACTAAAAGCGGTTTCTAATCAACTCGATCTATATTCGGATTTACGGGGTGACGATAAGAAGAATACACAGGATTATATGCGTAAAATTTTGTATACGAACCACGGAACGCGACACGAAGATACGACGGCGAGTCATTACGATGATTTTGAAATTGACGATACTTTTTATACGTACGACGTGTGTTCGCTCGAAGGTACTGTTTATCAGATTGTTGGACGCATTGATAGGGTTCGTCAAAATTACGACGGTACCAAAACTATTATCGAGATTAAGAATAGATCGCGTGGTTTATTTAGAACGGTTCGCGATTACGAAGAGATACAGTGTATGGTCTACATGGAGATGATGGATTTAAATACCTGTAATCTTATTGAACAATATAACGATTCGCGTATGGGATACGAGATTAAACGCGATAGAAAAAAGTGGTTATCTGAAATCAGGCCAAAAATTATTGGGTTTTGCGAGTATTTTCATAGTTTACTTTCTAAATAATATTAAAAATGTAATGTAACAGTAAGTAATAAATGAACGATCATATAGATAAAACTGGTCGTAGTAAAGGGGTCAGTTCTCGTATTATTAACAAAATAATATCAGAAATTAATGAATTAAATAATTATTTTAGTATTAATAATAAGAATAAAATACTAAAATCAAATTCAAATTCAAATTCAAATTCAAATAACTATCGTAAAAAACTAGAAAAAAAACGTAATAGATTGAATCGCGTGCTTAAAAAACTAACAACAGGTAAGCCTCCAAAACCACCACCCAGAAAACCAAAACCACCACCTAAAAAATAAATATTAGTTAAGTATAAGAATGTCTAATTTGAATTATATCAATAGAGTAAAAAGAGGTAATTCACTTATATTAGCAAAGAGTCTAAAACATATAAAACACATAAAAAATAAACACGTATATAATAATCGAGAAATTGATAAACAAATAAATGAAAAGACAAATAAAATAAAGGAACTAGAAAATAGAAAAAAAAGTGGTACTTCTACTTCAGTGAAAGAATATATGAATCGCTTAAATACTAAGATTTATAAACTACGTATCAATATACAAAAATTAAAATTAAAACAAAAAGAACTCAATAGTGAAACAGTGAAGAGAATAAATAATACATTAAATGTTTTTAACATTCCAAACCCGGTAAAATCAAGAAGAGTAGCTCGTGAAAAATTTATTAACAGACAACTCGGTGTTAAGAAAAGAAGGAAAAGAGGGTTAGAAAAGAGTTCTTTAGGAAAATAAAAATATGTAATAATTGTAAATGAAAACGTATATATTTCCTAAAGTATACATGGTCTTTCTTTCGTTAGCGACTATAGTATCTACTAAAAATTATACAAAAAATATTCAAGAAGAATACGAAAATAAGTTAAAAACGAGGAATCTTTAAGAATAAAATGAATAGTCTATTCTTAAAAATTTCTGCAATGTCCGTAGCATCTTTTTTAGGATCTTACGTCGGAACACAAAAATGGTTTGACAAACACGATAATTCTACAGAACGGTAATAATTTATTTATTATTACTCATACTCCAATTACTGTTAGAATTAATAATGTCCCAATAATCATCTATAGCAATGAGTATATGATCTATTAATAAATTTGAATGCATGCGTAGTCTTGTAAATGAAAACGCTCTAGCAACCCTTCTGAGTTCGGGGTGTATAACCACTAACGAATTAAGACTGACTTGATTTATTAGACGAGATGTATTTCTATTTTTGATAATTCTATATAATCGTATTTTTTTATTATTTTTTAATACAGAATTACTTGGTCGTGGTAAAATACTTAATAAATCTACGAGTGAAGATACTCTAACTCTTTTCTGTGTACTTACGCGTTTTAATAACATATTAATATCACGATTTTTTGAATTTGCTGTTGTCATGTTACTGTTATTACTATTTTCTTGTGACGACATAATAATCTATTATTAATTAATATTTTTATTTAAAAAATAAATCATAACAGATAGTATGTTGAGAACCCCCCTTCTCTCATCTACTGTTTTTATCAGCCCAAAATGTTCCAAAAGAACTCGCGATGTAAAAGCGCGAGTCTTATCTATTAATAATAATGTAGAGGATGTAACGAAAATACAAAGGGATATAGAAAGGATGAAAGCGTGCTGGGTTCATACCGATGGTCGCCAGGAAAGAGCGTATATAAAAGTTATAATGGAACTCGAGAAAAAGCGAGACGCTTTATTAAATATTAAAGAAAAGGATTTATAGTATTATAAATATGAATACATTGTATAAACCAAAATTTAATATTGTATGTAAAACACAGGATTCGAAAACGATTAAAAAGAAGGTCCCTAAATATACTACGCATAAAGATCTTAAACTTGAGATGAATAAAGTTAATCCATTAAAAAAGTTTTTAACTAAGTTTTTCGGTGAAGAGATTGATTACAAAAAGTTTAACAAGGAATCAATGTGGGCAATTCGTGTAAATGAAGACGATACAGATGGTAAAAAGAAAAAATGGTAAAATCAATTTTTATTGTGGTGAATGAAACTCGTGATAATAAAAAGTGTTTGATATAAATATGTGGAGTTTCATCTTCTTTTTCTTCTAGATGTAACACCTGGTGATATAGGAGATTTTTTTGATATAGAGAAACGTGTCGTTCCAGATTTATTTGATTTTGGACTTGGTAAATTATTACCACTGTGAAAGTTGTTATTTACGTTATTTTGTTGGTTGTGAATAGCATTTATAGAATGGTTAAAAAATCTTTCTCCAATAATCTGTCTCGCACGCGCGGATTCTCTACCATAACTCTGTATAAAATTCCTAGCTGCATTTCTCATGTTTTGAGTTATTAAAACACGCATTCTACCATTTAAAAAACGGCCAATATTTTGATTATGAACCATATGTCCCTCTGGGTATATTGCGTTTGCGAGATTCTGTAATGTATTTTGGTGTATTGTTTGCCATGCATATGACCCTCTATTATTTCCTCCAATCCTTCGTAAATAATGCATTCTTCTATTGGTGCAAATATCACACTCATTTACATGAACCCCGTGAGGGCATTGCATTGTATTTTGTGGAGCCATTTATATATACTAATATATTTTCTTTGTATAATTTAATGAATAAAACACCCGAGCGTCAAAATTCTCGGTCTTCATCTAAAACCCCACCTGATATAAAAACAATTAGGGATGATAAAAGAAAACAACGCATGCGAAGAGATGGTAGTGGTAGATCGTTATCGTCTATGACTTCACCAGTCAGGAGACGGTTATTTAATACGTCTATGAATAATACTTCGCCATTTTCTTCACCTAAACGTGTATCGTCCGTGTCTAAATCGCAATCTCATTCGCCTATGCGTGTACAAAATACGGGTTCACGACGTGTTAGTTTTAACAATCGTAATAAGGTAAGTGATGTTAAGGCGAGAAAAAGAGGAACTGGGGTTAGTGCGTATCACGATTGGAACGGTGATCTTAAAAAAAATATAAAAAAGGAAGATTTTATTGATATATTAACTTTGGAAAATCCAAAAGTTAAAATAAAAAATGGTAAAATTACTTTGGATCCACCACTATGGATAATACAAGGTGATACCGTTAAGCAAATGTATTCTATGCCCGCGATTGAAAGATGGGCTAAACATTCACACGGTAATTTTAAAAATACTGATTACGCGGATGAGGTTCATTTTAAACACCCGACTAAGAGGGAGTATATTAAATTTTCGGAATTATACCCTGTAAATTCAACACTGATTATGGCATATAAAAGGTTATTAGATCGCCAAAAATAATATTTATTTAAAGTAAATAAAATGAAGTTTAAAATGAAAAATATAAACATGGTTACTTTAAGCGCAGTTGTTGTAGCTATACTCGTAAGTCTCAGGGTATCCAGTAACTCTAAAACGTGTTCGTCGTGTAGTAAAAAATAATTTTTTCTATTGTATTTGATTATTCTTGTCAATAAAAAAAATAATATGTTAATATAAAACAATGGCTGCGTCTTCCCAACAATATCTTGTTTTATTCATTGGTTTGATTATTGTTTTAACGGTTGGTGCCTTGTTATTTTTATTTTTAAAAAATAATAAAGACGATAAAAAAGGTAGTAAAAACGAAGCTGTAAATCAGCCGGTTATAGATGCCGCAAAAAAAATAACTGAACAAGCGAATATAACTAATACAGATACACTCGATAGTATTACTCAGATACTTACTGACGCTGGTCTAACAGAAGACGAATTAAAATCTTTAACAGATCCTATTCAAGAGTGTATTTTCTATCCTAGTAAAAGGGTTTTTGTCGAGAGTAAAGATGAAGATGGGGAGGATGCGAGATTTTATTTAGACGAAGAATCGGAAGAGGCAAGAGCCGTATCATCTGACTCCGATTTAACAATAGAATTTACGTGTCCAGAAGGCATGGAATTGAATACTGAAACACAGTGTTGTAAATGGAAAGAGACTAAGTTATCACTTCTCGATAAAATGGAACGCATTGCACCACCAATCATAGAAGCTATTGTTGTTGGTTTTATATTTGAAAAAATAGTAGGTAAGATGCGCGCATTGTATCCATCACCAGCAGCATTTAAAGCAAAAATGGCGGTATTGAAAAAAAACTTGGGAAGACTTCGTACATCTGTTAGGAGTTTTGTTAGGAAAGCTACTTTCGAAGCAGGAACAAAACTAAGTATGCGTGGTGGTAGAATTATGGGTAAAGCTGGTAGTAAAGGTGTTTGGAAAACACTAACTACGGGTGCTAAAATTGCTGTTAAATCTGGTGCTAAACTCGCGGGTAGAAGTACACTAGCAGCAGCTCGGGGTGCTCAATATGTCTGGAAAGCAAAGGCAGCGGCATGTCCCGTGTGTACAGCGGCCGTTTTCGCGTATGAAATTGTTAGTGCAGCTTTAGATATAGCTGATATACACGGTTACAATACATATACTACGAATGAGGCTATTCGTAATATAAGAAACATGGCTGAAACTGGTGTTGAAGCTTCGTTATATGAAAGTGAAGGTATAACGTGGCCCTGTTTATTTCCCATTTTAACAGCTTTCCCCGATTTAGATGAAAAATCTCAATGTCCAGCTGATAATCCCGATTGTCACGCACCTTCACCTTCACCTTCACCTTCAGAAACCTATTCTGAACACAGAGACCCAATTGGTGAGTTTGAAATACCAGAAGTAAACGATGGATATTCATCGTTGTTGATAAATGCATTCATGGTGGACGCGTTAATGAAAATGGATCCTGAACAGATGGTTGAAATGTTGATCGGTGGTTATGTAGATGAGGAAAATCCTACCGCGGATCCAGTAATAAGTGATGAAACACAGACGATGTTTGCTGAAATTCTCCAAGCTGAAATAGATTATCAACACATAAAACGCGATAAACTTTTATACGATTTGTGTGTATCAAGAGGGTATGGCGATCAGGTTGAATTTATAGAAAGTATGTCTTCTCCCGATGTTATAGGTGTTACTCTTAACGAATACGGGGCTATAAGATATAATGCAAGGATGCAAGAAAATCATTTACGATATAGTAACCCCAAGGTTAAATTAGAAGAAGATGAAATACCCGACGATTATGCACCTCTGGTCGCAGCGTATACGGATACGTATAGAGTCCAGGACCGTGATAACCCGGGTACAAGTCAATCACCTAACGTTATAGAAAAGAAATTAGATAGAAAAATGACACTCATGATGCCATGGGCAGGTGTAATGTATAATTGTTTAGGTACAAATAAAGGTGATCCACTCATGTCCGCAAGTTATTTTGAACATAACCCAGCCGATGACGGCGTAACGTTTAATTACGAAAAGGGGTATTGTAATTATACGAGGGAATATTGTAGAGATAGAATGAAAATGGACTATAGAAATAGGGATTGTCACTTGGGTAGAGATCAAGAAATTGCAGAAATGATTTTTGGTACAACTGTTACACGCGCAGTAAAGGGTTCGTGGGATCAGAGAAAAGATATGTTTAAATCTAATGACCCTGGTGTTGTCGCGGGTGCTGTTGCGCTTAGTATAATGGATCCTACTGGTTTTATACAGGCAGCGACCGTGGATATTGTAAATCTTATCAGGGCTTCTAAGGGGAGGGGTGCGGGTAGATTTCCGATAAGATGTAAAGACGACGAAGAACGAAAGGGTCAATTGTGTTATCCTAAGTGTAGAGATGGTTATAGAAGCAGAGCACTCGAGTGCGAAGGTGGGTGTCCAGATGGGACCACTAATCATGGTTTTCTCTGTACTCAAGGGACGTCTACTAAATCGTGTTTTTGGTGGGATAGTAAAGAGAAATGTCGAAAAAAATTTAAAGATAGAAACGATAATCCGATCGGTGTTGTAAGTAGGGGGGCGTCTACGGTTGCAAAACCGTGTAAACCTGGTTTCACAAGAAGGTCTTATGCACTAGGATCCGCATTTTGTAATAAACCTAGGAATAGATATTCGCGAATGTTTATGGCTAGAACGAAAAGTGTATGCCCGAATGGATACCCAGATAAACAAAACGGTTTATGTTACAAAAAATGTCCAGATGATTATCCCAGGGGACGTGGACCCATATGTATGAAAGAAAGACAAGAAGATGTGTAATTTGATCCATTGTAAAACGCTGGTAATAAAATATATACGTATAATAAAATAAAAATGACTACATGGGGTGCATTCTTTGACGGTTTAAAAGCGGGTACCAAAAATGCTGATGAGGTTGCAGGTTTTATGTCCAATTTACCTAAAACTCAAATTTCTGACATTTTCAATACCATGACCAAAGCGGAC
>Ga0181408_1000553_pt1 | contig 12038 bp, 16 predicted proteins | sample 31SPOviralmetaG_FD_130137 | JGI IMG/M metagenome (GOLD analysis project Ga0181408, IMG submission 130137) | Marine viral communities from the oligotrophic San Pedro Time Series (SPOT) site, San Pedro Channel, CA, USA - 31 SPOT_SRF_2012-02-16 | ecosystem: Environmental > Aquatic > Marine > Strait...
ATGTAAATACCAGTGCAAGAAAGTATGGCATTGATCTTGTAAACATAGGAACAAATATTGAGTGGGAAGGAACTGATATGTCTGCTCTTGGTGGTGGCATGAAGATAAACCTTATGAAAGATTATGTTAAAGATTTGCATGATCAAGATATTATTTTATTTACTGATGCTCATGATGTTTTTTATGCAGATGATCTTGAGACTATTACAGAAAGATTTTTAGAGTTTGATAAAGATATTGTTTTCAGTGGTGAGCTTTATTGCTATCCGCATGAGCAACTAGCATCAGAGTTTCCAAATGCACATACAAGATTTAAATATATCAATAGTGGCACTTATATAGGCAGAGTCGGAGAGTTAAAAAAACTATATGACTACGAAGAAATAGAGCATTGGGATGATGATCAACTTTATGCACATAAATGTTTTCTGTATGGTGATTTTGATATAGCCATAGATTATGAGTGCTATATATTTCAAACTCATTTTGAAGGCACCATTAAGCTTGGAAATCAATTAAACAACCCTGAAACTAGATGCTGTTCCTGCATATATCATGGTAATGGGGGTCAAGACACCAAGGAGAAGTTTTTAAGCCTTTACAACGCATTTCACGCGCCCACAAGCGCATATTTTATACCGCACAACAGGGTAGATTACTTATCAGAAGATATGTTGGTTGTTGATTTTATGACGCAAGAGCAATGCGAAAGATTGATAGAACTAGCAGACAGAAATGGCGGTTGGGGTTCATTGTCTTATGATAAGTTTCCTGCACAAGAGATACGCATAAAAGAACTTGGACTGTGGGAAGAATTAGAAAAAGCATGGCAGGATTATATTGTTCCTACTGTGGAAAGATATTGGAAGCCATTAGAGATGTATGGTTTAAGAGATGGCTTTGTGATGAGGTATTCTCTTGAAACACAAAAAAATCTAAACCTGCATCATGACGCAAGTTTAGTCACAGGAAGCGTTAAGCTGAATGATGATTATGTAGGTGCTGATCTAATATATCCAAGACAAGGAATAACCAATAAAGATGTGCCAGTAGGTAAATGTATATTGTTTCCTGCACAAGTCACTCATGGTCATGAATGCTTGCCATTAGTACAGGGAATTAAATATAGTTTTACAATATGGTCAAAAAGGTTTCCTGCTGATACAATTTAAACCAATGGTTAATTTTAGGAGAAAAAAATATGGCAGAAGCTAACGAACCAATTTTGACAATAAAGGAAGATGGCGTAGATCATCAGTATAATGTTGCTGAAATGAGTGATGAGATTAAAGTTTTGTATAACAAGTTATCTGAACTGCAAGTCCAACATAAAAAAATAGCAGAAGCATCTGAAGATAATTTAGTTTTACAACAGCATTACATTGATAAAATTAAACCACTTCTTCCTGAACAAGAAGAAGCCAATGACAACGACAATTCCGAAAGCAAAAAAGGCTGAAGTAAGTGCATTAGAGTTGCATGAGCAAATATGTGCAATTCGCTATGAAAACCTAGAGAAAAGACTAGAGTCAGGTTCAGCTAGATTTATTCGCATGGAAGCCATGATATTGGGGCTGTATGCGGTCATTGTTGGAACTTATTTTATGCAGGGGTAATCATGGCAGGGCTTAAAGTTAAAACAGAACCATCACAAGAACCAGTCACGCTTCAAGAAGTTAAAGAGTATCTTAGAGTTGATGATGCTACTGATGAAAGGGTCATTAGACCTTATATAGAAAGTGCTAGAAGATTCTGCGAGGAACATACTGGCAGAGCATTAATGACACAAACATTAACGCTTTTTTTAGATGCTTTTGAGGACATAGAAAACCCCCTATGGGAAGGAACAAGAACTGGACCCTACCTCAACTACTATAAAAACTATATCGTTTTACCACGATCACCTGTAGTGTCTGTGACGCATGTTAAGACATATGATGATGCAGATACCGCAACAACTTTAGCAGCTTCAAAGTATTACTTAGACAACGCAAGAGAGCCTGCAAGAATAGTTTTAAGAACTGGTGAAACATTCCCTACCGCATTGCGTGTAGCAAATGCTATTGAAGTTGAATATATCACTGGTTACACAACACAATACAATGTACCTGAACCCATGCGACTTGGTATTCTGCAGCATATAGCTTATCTCTATGAGCATAGAGGTGATATGTATGATGCTAAGTTGCCTTATCCCCCTATGTTGCGTTCATTGTACGCTCCTTATGTTATTCATAGGGGGATGGGTTCCTCTGCATTAATGAGCATAGGTTAGTATGGCTAACAGTATCGGCAAGATGCGCTACAAGGTAAAGGTTGAACGAGCAACCAATACTAGAGATGCAGGTGGTGGCTTATCACAAGCTTTCAACACCGTTGCACATGTTTACGCAAATATAGTTCCAAAGAATGCAAACAGCACTTATAGACAAGGCATGTTACAAGAAAAAGTTACGCATGAGATCACTATAAGGTACATGAATAATATAGATACGAATAGCAAGATAGCCTATGGTAATAGGTCATTTGCTGTCAACGGTATTATTAATGTTGACGAGAGGGATAGGTTTTTGACATTACTTTGTGAAGAAGGAGTAGCAATATGAGTTTTAAAAACTTAGATGCTTTTAAAAAAAGATTAGAAAAAAAACTTATCACTAATGCACATAAAAATGCAAAATCTGCCGTTACAAGATCAACAATGTTGGTAGAAAAAACTGCACAAGAAAGCATTAAAAATCAAGGTACAGGTAAACTTTATCAAAAATATAATCCTAGAGTAGAACATAGAGCATCAGCACCAAATCAGCCACCTGCTACTGATACAGGATTTTTAGGGCAAAACATTACGATGAATGTTAAAACTCAACCTAATGGCTCAGTTGTCGGACAAGTAATATCTGCTGCCCCATACTCAAAAGCATTAGAGTTCGGAACTGTTAATATGCAACCTAGACCTTTTATGCAACCTGCATTGAATAAAAATAAATCTAGGATAGTTAAAATATTTCAACAAGAAGGTGTTATTAAAAAATGAGTATTGGTCAATTTGCTTTACAATCTAGTGTTTATACAGCACTTAATGTGTCTGCAATTACCTCTACGCTTTCTTGTGGCGTCTATGACGAGGTTGTAGAGGGCAATAGCTACCCTTTTATTACTTTAGGCGAAGAAACGGCTATAGACTACAGCACAAACAATTTAGTTGGTGCTGAAACCACTATAAATGTCCATATTTGGTCAAGATACAAAGGTTCAAAAGAAACTAAGGAAATTATGGACAAGATACATGATTTATTGCATGATGTAAGTCTAACTGTTACTGGTGTCAATCTTATAAATTTAAGGTTTGAGTTCAGCGACATAATGAGGGACCCTGATGGGATTACTCGGCACGGTGTCATGAGATTTCGTGCAATTACATTAGGCACTTGATTAACTACCAATTGTCTAAGTAATAAGGTGGCAGATGCCGTTTTTTTAATTAGAGGATTAAATACCCTCTGTATTTAGGAGAAAAATATGGCAGCACAAAAAGGTAGTGCAATGCTAATGAAAGTGGGTAACGCAGGTTCACCTGAGACTTTCACAACAATAGCAGGGCTTAGATCAACAAGTCTAACAGTAAACAATGAATCAGTAGATGTAACTAATAAGGACTCCTCAGGTAAGAGAACTTTATTGGCTGCAGCAGGGGTTCAATCAATTAGTGTTTCAGGAAGTGGTGTATTTACAGATGGCGCATCAGAAACAACTGTCAAAACAAACGCTTTAGCAGATAGTCAAAATAATTATCAATTTTTAGTTCCTGACTTTGGTACTTTTACAGGTGCTTTTCAAGTAACCAGTTTAGAGTATGCAGGTGAATTCAACGGAGAAGTTACTTACAGTATGTCCTTTGAATCAGCAGGTGCTATAACATTCGCAACAGTCTAAGACTATGGCTTGGGAACAAGTTGTAATAAAAACCAATAAAGGCTCTGTCAGAGGTATGATGAAAGGAGATCAATTAGATATTCCTAATATTCCTATTGGCAAAACTGTAAATGTTAATGGCAAAGATATTCAAGTTGAATCATCTATGTTAGATTGGAGAGACAATGTTTTAAAAATTAAACTTGCAATGGCAAGTACAAAAAAGGAGAAGTCAGATGACAAACCCACTAAAGGGACAGATTGAAGTAACATTAGGTTCTGAAACCTATAAAGCACGGCTCACAGTAGATTCTATTATTAAAATAGAAAACTCTTGTAATTGCGGAATTATAAAACTTGCAACTAAGATGTCTGAAGGTGATATACGCCTTTCAGAGATCGTAAATGTTTTATTGCCTGCATTGAGGGGTGGCGGTAATGACTTTGACGAAAAAAAAGTTATGAGCATCGTACAGGAGCAAGGAATTATAAATTCAACTACAGTTGTAGCTAATTTACTAGCACAAAGTTTAACTGACAATTCAAACGAAGAAGCAGAGGACAGTTCAAAAAAAAAGGCGGTATAGCTGTTGATAGATTACCAATACAAAGATATTTTCAGATATGTGTTGGTATGGCAGGAATGCAACCATCAGAATTTTGGAATTGTAGTCCACAAGAAGTTTACATGGCTCTTGATGGATTCACTGAGTTCAATGCAACAAACACTAAAGAAAAACCACTTGGCTCTGATGAGTTGCAAGAACTTATGGAGTTATACCCTGACTAATGGCTAAGACAGTAGATCAACTAGTAGTAGAAATTCGTGCTGAAACGGCACAATTAAGAAAAGGATTGAATCAAGTCAATTCACAGCTTGGTCGTGTAAACAAATCAGCTAAAAGCTCTTTATTGACATTCGGTAATTTATCTAAAGTATTTGTTGGCTTAGGTTTAACAAAATTAGTGTCAGGAGTAGTAAGAACCACAAGAACATTTGAAGATTTAAAAGCGACTATACAAGCTAACACAGGTAGTGTGGAAGAAACAGCTGATGCATTTCAGGATATATTAGCATTCACTAAAACTACTACATTTTCTATTGAACAAGTTACTAAAGCTTTCATAGAATTCAGAAGATTAGGTATTTCAGCAACACAAGAACAATTTAAAGGTATAGGTAATGTTGCTGCCGCACAAAATATATCTATTGATCAAATGGCTGCAGCAATATTTAAAGCTTCTACTACTAGTATTGAGTCTTTACAAATGCTCGGTTTCGCAGGGAAAACCAACGGAGATAAAATCACTCTCAGTTTTGGCTCAGGCGCAGACAAAATTGAAGAGACAATGGAGAAAACAACTGAAAATGTACTTAATTTTGTACAAAAAGTAGGTGAAACAAGGTTCAGTACTGCGCTAGAGGACAGGCTCAATACTGTCTCAGGTGCTTTCATTAATTTAGATGATAAAGTTGCTATATTTCAAGAAAAAATTGGTTCATCAGGTTTAAATAAGTCTTTAGTTACACTTGCTAGTACTTTTCAAACTGTTCTAACTGATTCTGATGGATTAGCAGAAAATTTAGGTGGAATTCTTGCAGGTGCTACAGATACATTAAACACCGCATTGATTAAACTTAATGAAAATGCACAAATGGTTAAAACAGCATTAATTGGATTTGCAGCAATACTTACTGTTATGACAGCTAATGCTGTAATAGGAGCTTTTGCTACAGCTATTAGTAATTTAGCCGCCGCTTATACCACTCTAAGAACTGCTTTAGTTGCTGCAAGAACAGCAATGATTGCTTTTATGATCACAGCTTCCTTGAATCCTTATGGCGCAGTTGCACAAGTGGTTGCAACAGCGACTGGTGCAGTTGGTTTAGGTTTAGTATTAAGTGAAATTGAAGCTCAAATTGCAAAAGCTAATTCAATAATGGACACACCTAGCGGTGATCCTGCTGACCCTGCTTTTGTTGGTCCTCAATCTCCTAAATCAAAAACGCCAACTAAACCACCTAAAGACCCAGTGATAATAGAAAGATTAAAAAATTTAGGTGATCTACATAAAGCAATTGATAATGTAACTGTCAAGTATACAGATATGGCTAGAGTACAAAAAATATTGAATGACGAAGTTGCAAAAGGAAATATTACACAAGATGCTGCAAATCAAACTTACAGAGACTTTTTAGAAGCATCAGGTCCATTTGGTAAAGCTATGGCACAAATAGGCACTGAAGTTGAAAGTTTATCAAAATCATTTAGTGATGAATTAACTACAGCATTAATGGAAGGGCAAAATGCTTTAGAATCATTTAAAAATTTAGCTTTTAGTGTTGTTCAAGCTGTTATATCAGCATTTATGGAATTATTAGTTATACAACCAATAGTGGATGCAATACTAGGTGCGTTTAGCATTTCATCACCAAAAGGTGGTACAGGGAAAAAAACTGGAACTTTTGCAGGTGGCGGTTCAGTACAAGGTAAACAACCTTATCTTGTGGGTGAAAGGGGTGCAGAATTATTTATACCTAATACTGGTGGAACAATAATGAATAATATGAACACTAAAACTGCTATGGGCAGTGGGCAAACTATTGTAGTCAATCAATCTGTGAACTTTGCAACAGGCGTAGTTCCTACAGTCAGAGCAGAAGTTACAAAAATGATGCCACAAATAGCAGATGTAACTAAAGGTGCTGTAGCTGAAGCTGCGATGCGTGGTGGTAATTATAGGAGAATGTTGCAAGGTGGCTAAATTAATTTCAATGCCTACAAGTCCGAACTTCATCACAAGCAACTGGTCACTTGTCAGAACAGTAGGAACAACAGTCAGTCCTTTTACTGGTAAAACAAAAACACAAGAATATGATGGTGTTTACTGGACAGCAGAAGTAACTTTGCCACCTATGAAAAGATCACAGGCTGCAGAATGGCAGTCTTTTCTTTTGGAGCTTAATGGCTCAGTAAATCACTTTAAATTTGCTGACCCTGATGCACTCACTAATACAGGAACATATAGCACAGCATTTCTTACATCTAATCATAGAACAAGCACAAACTCAGTCACACTTTCTTTTAGTGGAAATACAATTACAGCAGGTGCTTCTACTTTTGGAAGTGCAAAGGTGGGAGATTTTATAGTTGTTACTGGTGCAACTAATGAAGAAAACAATGGTACACATAAAATAACAACAGTAACAAGTGCAACAGTCGTAGTTACATCAAGCACATTGACCACAGAATCTAATACTGCAACCTGTAAAGTAAGAACAAATGTCAAGGGTGCTACTGGATTATCGCTTCTCGCTTCCACAAACGGTGCTAGTGGAACGATTAAGAAGGGAGACTACTTACAGATACAATCTGAAACAAACACCACAGGAACGCCTTCACAAATAGTTATGGTTACAGAAGATGCAACAGCTACAAGTGCAGGTGGCAGTGCAAAAGATTTCTATGGAGTTGCTGTGCAACCCAAACTAAGATCAGACTTAGCCAATGGAAATTATGTAGTATTCACGAACCCAAAAGGGACATTCAGGCTCATATCTAATGAGGTAAGTTGGTCAGCAGACCGCATTTCAAATTACGGCATTAGTTTTTCATGTATTGAGGTAATTTAACATGGCAACTAGACAGGGATTAGATAGCTCTATCACGAATCGTCTAGGAGCAGACGAACAAGCTTTATTTTTTGCAGTAAAAGCAGAATTTGATACTGATGATATTTTAATTTGGTCAGGCATTGATGATTTAGTAATTAACTCAGAAACATATACTGGTGCAGGAACATTATTAAGCATTAGTGGGTCAGAAGATAATACAGAATTAAAGTCTAATGGTTTAGTTGTAGCTTTAACAGGCATGGACACTACTGTTGTAAATTACGCACTTACAGAAAACTATCAAAATAGACCCATAACTGTTTTTATGGGATATGTTATGGGTGGCACTAATGAAGTGGCAGGAACGCTGACATTGTTTAAAGGCAGAATGACTAGTTTAGTTATTAACGATACTCCTGAAGGCTCCTCAGTGACCATAGATGCAGAAAATAGACTAGTAGACTTAGACAGACCATCTAACTTTAGATATACAAAAGAATCACAGAACTTTTTACACTCAGGTGATACTGGTTTTGATCGTGTTTCAAGTTTGCAAGACCAACAAATAGTATGGGGTAAATCACATACTGGCTCAGGCAGTATTAATGATGGTGGTGGGTCAGGTCGTAATAGACATTCTGGCGGTGGTGGTGGTAATGGAGCAGGCAGAGAGTGAAAAAACTACCTAACTGGCAATCTATGTTTGATTCATTTGTAGAAAACAACAACTTTCCTTTTGAATGGGGAAAAAATGACTGTTGTAAGTTCAGCAACGCACTCATAAAACAAATTACAGGCGAAGATTTAATACCCAAAGAATTGAAGTGGAAAGATGAAGAAAGTGCAATGAAAGCTATAGCATCTTATGGTGGTGATTTAGAAAAAAGCATAGAGAAAGCTTGTAATGCAAAAAATGTAGGAGAAATAGATAAAGCCTTTATGACCTGTGGTGATCTAGTTGTGTACGAGCAAAGTCCTAACTCTTTTCTTGTTGGCATGTGTAATGGTTTTGGAATATTAACACCTACAGATGATGGCATAGGAGTTGTAGCATGTGATTTAGCACATAGAGTTTGGAGATTTGATTAATGGCTAAACAAATAAAGCAAGCTTTATTAGCAGCAGTTGCAGTTTATATTGCAGTTACTACAGGGATTAAACTTAAATTTTTAGCTGCAGATTTTGCTGTTAAAGCCGCCGTTTATACAACTTTTGCTACAACACTTGTTTCTAGTGTGATTGGTAAAATGACATCAAAAGGAATTGATGCTTCTTCAGGTAATTTTGGTTCTAAATTTGCAACAAGAGCGCCACTCGTTGCAAGACAAATAGTTTATGGAAAATCTAAGATCGGTGGAACCATTGTTCACATTGAAACTACTGGAACTGATAATAATATTTTACACATGGTTGTTGCTTTAGCAGGACATGAAATTGAAAGCCTTGAAACCGTAAGATTTAATGATATTGATGCAACTACCAATACATCAACTATAAGTGGCTCAACAGTTCATACAGTTACAAACGCAGATTTCACAAACACCGAAAACGAGAACAATTTTGGTGCTGGCGCACTAGCAAGATTTTCATTCCAAGACGGAAGTCAAACAGCAGTAGATGGCTTTATGGATGCACAACTTGTAAGTTTGGGCGCAAGTGATAAATTTTTAGGCGTTGCCTATGTCTATATACAAATGGTATTTGATTCAGAGAAGTTTGGTGGTGGTATGCCTGCTATATCATTTGTAGTTAAAGGAAAAAATGTTTATGACCCAAGGACAGGAGCAAATGCTACAACAGACTTACAAAGATCAAACCCTGCTTTAATTATTAGAGATTACTTAACAGATACGCAATATGGTTTAAAAGCAAAAGCATCTGAAATAAATGACACTACTAATGCAGGCGGTATAGCTTCTGCTGCTAATACTTGCGATCAAAATGTAACTTTAGAAGATGGCGTAACAACAGAAACAAGATATACAGCAAATGGTTTTACTAACTTTAGTGCAAATGGGAATGGTGTTCTTGAGTCTTTGCTTAGTTCTATGGCAGGTAAGATGTCTTATGTTAATGGTCAATTTACAGTTTTTGCAGGAGCATCACAGACTCCAAGTTTGACAATAACTGATGATGAGTTGTTAGCACCTATTTCAGTTTCAACAAATTCAACAAGTGGAGATTTATATAATTCTGTTAAACCAATATATGTTGATTCAAATACAAACTATGTAGCAACAGATGCAGAAGTTTATCAAGATACAACATTTTTAAATGAAGATACGCCTAGTGGTGAGAGTACAGCTAATTATGTGAAGCAAATGGAAACACAATTGCCATTTACAGTAACAGATACTATGGCTCAAAGATTAGGTCGTATTGCATTAAAAAGTCAGAGACAGACTACTTCTTTAACCGTAACAGTAAGTTTGCAATTCATGAGATGCCAACCTAATGATTGGGTATATCTAACAAATGAAAGACTCAATTACACACAAAAGGTATTTGAAGTGTTATCAACTAACATGGAAGTTATACAGGATGGTGAAGTGCCAGTAATAGCTACTAGATTAGAATTAAAAGAGGTAGCAGCAAGTGTATTCAACTTTGCAACAAATGATTACACTACAGGTCAAGCAGAAGGCTCTGCAGTATCAACAGGAACTTATGCAGTAAGCCCACCATCAAACCTCTCACTATCACAACAAAATAATATAGATGGCACTACAAGCAAGGTTGAGATTCTTGCTAACTGGACAAACAATACAAATGATAAAGTTACACTTACAGAGATTGCTTATAAATTAAGCACAGACAGTAACTACACATCTGACTTTACAGTAGGAAAAAGAGTTACAAGGGCAGCAATTCCAAATGTTGTAGTTGGCAAAACATATAATGTAAGGATTAGACACATTGATGTTAATGGTGTAACTAGCGTCTATACAAGCGCAGTCAACATAACGATAGCTGTAGCAGCATCAGCACCATCAACGCCTGCAAATTTAGCTGTAACAACAGGAAGGCTAAACATGTTGCTTTCTTGGACTAATCCTAACTCAACAGATTTTAGAGCAGTCAAGGTATATAGAAAAACATCTAACAGCACACCAACAGACGATACAGATTTGGTAGACACGATAGGTGGCGAGCCTAATAAAATATCTACAACATTATTTGGAGATCAAGACGGCTTAACTGCAGGCACTACTTATTACTTTTGGGTGAGGGCAGTCAATCATTCAGATCAACACTCAGCTTTTAGTAGTTCGGTAGCAGGCAACTTTATTAAAGCCGTTCCTGATGGGACTATAGATACATTACAGCTTGCAGCAAATGCCGTGACAAATGCCAAGATTGCGGTAGATGCTATTCAAGGTGATGTCATAGCTGCAGGTGCTATAACAAATAATAAGCTATTAGACAATGCGGTCAACGCTGACAAAATAAATGCGAATGCTGTGACATCAGAGAAGATTAATGCAAATGCTGTGACAGCTTCCAAAATTGCTGCAAATACTATAACAGCAACCCAAATTGAGGCAGGAACTATTACATCGCAAGAGCTTGCAGCCGATTCTGTAACAGCTTCTAAGATAACTGTATCAACACTTGCAGCCATTACTGGAAACTTAGGAACACTTACAGCAGGAACTATTGATGCTAGTGAAGTTACAGTAAGCAATCTAAGTGCATCAAATATATCTACAGGAAGCCTTAGCGCACAAAGGCTTACTTTAAATGGTTCTACGCTAACAGCAGACGGAACTGGTTTAAGAATTACAACTAATGGTATTACTGTAGCAGAGATAGGAACGAGAGCCGTTGGTGCTATGGGTCTAAATGGTCAACAAAGTTCAAGTATCTTTGGGGATGGTACATTAGCTAATTTAATCTCAGTTACATTTACGACTGCAGAAGCAGGTGAATATTTGTTAGTTGCTAACTGCATGGTCGGTGGATATTTTACCAGTTCAATAGTCTTAAACACAGAACTACAGCTAGGCTCAACAATGGTTTCTGAATACACATCAGGAGTGGGAACAACTTTTGCAGTCCAACCGATTATGCATGCAGGCAAACAAACTTTATCAGCAAATACATCATATACACTTAATTTCAAAGGTAGAATCGTATCAGGTAAATCAGGGTCAGGTGGTGTTTCAGGTTTTAACATTAGAATTTCTGCACTACACTTAAACAAACAATCATAATTATGGGAACTTATACTTACTACCACGGAACGCCTGACAATCCACTAACTACAACTCAGCAAATTAGAAATCTAAGAACTGCAATGCTAATGGATTGCGATTGGTGTGTAGCAACAGACAGCCCATTAACAGATAGCAAGAAAGCAGAATTTGTTACATATAGACAAGCACTCAGAGATTTACCAAGTAGCTACACTGATGATGATAAATTTGAAGATGTAGTTTTTCCAACAGAGCCAACATTATAGGAGAATAATTATGCAACATGACGGAAGATTCCAAGGCGACATGGA
>Ga0181408_1000554_pt1 | contig 12018 bp, 1 predicted proteins | sample 31SPOviralmetaG_FD_130137 | JGI IMG/M metagenome (GOLD analysis project Ga0181408, IMG submission 130137) | Marine viral communities from the oligotrophic San Pedro Time Series (SPOT) site, San Pedro Channel, CA, USA - 31 SPOT_SRF_2012-02-16 | ecosystem: Environmental > Aquatic > Marine > Strait...
AGTAGATTGAGATGCAAAACTGCTAAAATTATCAACAAAGAAACCAGACTTATACCTATTAATACCATCACTATCAGGAACAAATATATTAGCAGTATTAAGTTCTAATAAAGATAATGAAGTATAATACTCCAAATTCCTAAGTCTATCTTCAAGTTTTTTAATATCTTGCATTCTAAAGCGTTTATGCTCTAAGAATTTAATAATAGCATCATTAGGATTATACAAATATGGTGGAAGAGTGATTGTAGCTACTTCTATAGCATCATCAACTGGATTTGGATACTGTGGATTATCTGAAGGAGTTCCATACACTAACTGGAAAGTTCCGCTTTTTGTTAAAAAGATTCTATCAATCCTTCCTTGATAGTATGAAAAATTGGCAATAATATTTTCATTTGATGCTAAAATATTAGTAGCAGAATTTCCACTTCCATTAAATTCTCTTCCTAAAAATTCAAGAGGAGATCTTACATTTTCAACGACTGTATAATCAGAAACTCTTGGTCTAATATCAATAATATCACTATTTCTTATTCCATTAATTGATTGAATTTCAGTTCCATAATTATAAGTTTCATATGAATTTACTGTAGTAATATCACCTTCATCAGTTGAATCATAATAACCATTTTCAAAATAAACCTTTAATCGCTTAATTGGAGGTTCGGCATCAGATTTTCTTTTAAGTGTTCCATAATTATAGAAAGATTCTTTTTGACCAGAATTAAAAGTATAAGTAGAACCTATATCAAAACTTTCAGCACGTAAAGTACTAATTATTGCAGTCACCCCAGATTCTTGAAATTCTACAGTTTCTCCTTCTTTAAAGAATAAATCATTTATTGGAATATAAGAAATTTGAGAATCATCTATTTTTTCAGCACATATTGCTATTGCTCCACTTGACTGACCTATCAATTGTTCTCCAATTATCAACTCGGCAGTTGTATTGCTATCACTTATAATCGAAGTAAGAATTATTGTGGGTGCTGTTGGATCTGATGTATCTGCAGATTCATAAATTCCATGAACTGCAATAACATCGGGACTATTCAATGATATAATTTTATCCTGAACTCTTGTTCCATATGGATAATTGCCAGAACCATAATATAATCCATCATTTGCATTAGTTGAACCAATACCGGAATTTGAGTTTCTTGACTTATCAACTATAATAGAATTAACTCTATTTTTTATCTTTTTCTTTGCTTTTGGTTTTGATTTCTTTAATGTTGCGATTAATGTTGCTCCAGTATCATTAGATCCTAAATTGCGAATAGATAATTCTGTTGCGGTAGCATTAAAGGAGAATCTATCAGCACTTAAAGTTTCTGTAGTTCCATCAGATCTTATTAATGAATATCTTTCTTCATCATAGGTTAAAAATGATTCATTAGTTCCAGCTGTTGGCTTAGTACCCGATGCTATCTCATTTGATGCAATATTAACAGTATAAACCTTCCTAATACTAATAGTCGATTCATCCAAATCTACATTAGAAATATTTGGTTTTGGAAGTGTTGTAAATAACGAGTTATCAGAAGATTTACTCAAAGGAGAAGATAGTACTTTAAAATCTGTAGGAGAAATGAGTGAGGAAGGAAGAGCACCTTCTACAACTCCCGTTACTGTAGTGACTCCTGCAATATTAATATAACTGGAACCAACAGAATTACCTGATCCGACATAAGTAACCTTAGCCATTACAGGATCTTCTAAAGCAGTATCAGTATACTGAACTAAATCTCCTACTCTTACACTATTATCCCCTGATAAACTTGCATTTAATTCTATAGAGGGATTATATAAATTATTACTCCTTACCGTACTTACACCTCCACTAAAAGCAGTAATTGATACAATTCCAACATTAAAATTAGTTGATTGAACTACATCTGCACTAAAAGTATTAATTCCTACAAGACCATCACTTGTGCCGTAAATTGATCTTACATTAGAAAGAGATTCTTCAGTTACTGATAGGGCAATTCTTCCATTTTCAATTCCATTAAAAATTAATTCTTCATTCTTAATAAATTCTCCAGATATATCATATACAGTTACAGCTGTTCCTGCAGAAACTGGGTATCTAAGGAAACCTTTTGCTCCGCTATTCTTTCCTTCAATAAAAGTAGGAACAGAAAGGGTATGTGCTTGATTTAAAGAAATGTTGATATATTGCTGAACATCATATAAAGAAATTCCCCACGTATTTACATTATCATTTGAAGTATTATAAGATCCAGATACTAATCTATAATCATATACTCTAGCAACTCCAATTTCATTTCCAGGAGCTACTTCTTGATCATCTCCAACTCTTTCATCTCTTAAACTTACATAATAAGTATTACCAATTCCTATTGTAGGAGTTCTATAATTTCTATTTAAATCTAAAGTTAATCCAGTATTGTATATAAATGATTGATCTTTTAAGAGTTTAGATGTCCTGGGTTTATCAGCATCTATCCAAACGGTATTAACAGTTTCAACCTCATATCCCTTAACATATGCTTTTCCGGGAGAAACTTTATATAATGCCAAATCATTGGATGGAATAGATCCCCCATATGTAAATTGATCGGCCTGAAAAATTCCACGATTTCCAAAATTATTATTTAAAGAATTCTGTACAGACACTCCAAATGGTTTTACATAATAATTACCGCTTTCATTATAAGTTCTTCTTGCAAGAGTATCCACCACATCATAATCAAAAGATCCTTCCCCAAATCCTTTTCTATTAACTGCCCTTAAAATACCATCAACAACTTCTGCCAATTCAACAAAATTAGTACCATCCAAATCAGTAATACTTTTCTTAAATAAAGATACTGAAATTTTTAATCTATTTGCCCCAGGTGCAGCATAATTGTTAAATCCTTGCGAATTATCATTTAAAGTCTCATCTTGATCCGCAGTAATTATTTGCTCATCTACATAAAATCCAATCTTATAAGTAGGTAGGTATCCATATTGATCAAGAATAAGAGTCTCTTTATTTACTAAAACAAAATGTCCTCTAATAAAATAAACACCTTCTTCAATTTGAAATGAAGTTCCAATAATTGCAGCATCTGTAGAAACAGTTGTGGCAAAAGGTGATCCTGCTTTAATTGTAGTATTGCTTAATAGACCAGAAATAATATCTACATCACAAGTTAATTCTTCAGCATCTGAAAATGTCTCTGTATTATTATCAGTAGTATTAGAAGATATATAATTGCAATAAAGAGTTAAAGTATCTCTCTCAGAATCTTCAGGAAGTAAAACTTCACCAACAATTGCTGATACTCCAGATTGTAATCCAGTAATTTTTGCCCCAATTAACTGGTCAATATAAGCAGAAACTGGTACTCCTTTAAACTGATTATTTAATTGAATACCATTATATTTTGCATTATATCCTATATTTCCGGGAATTACCTTAGCACCTTCCTTGAAAAAATGCTGACCAAACTTCTCAATTTGATTTTGTAGTATTGATTGTAAATTATTTAATTCTCTAGCTTGTATAGGATATCCTGGCTTAAATAAAACCTGATGATAATCACTATCTGCATCAAAGTCGTCAAAATACGGAGCTACATTTAGATTAGTTTGCTGGGGCATGATTTTTTAAAACTGCAAAACGACTTTAATATCTTCTTTTTGATTCGATGATCTGACAATAGATGGTCTATTATCAACATAAACTATATTTCCAGAATGTCTTTTAACTTCTGGATTAGAAATACCTTGAGTAAAATCTTGACCAAGGTAATATGTTCTATTATTTATTACAGTAGAAAGACCTGTAAATGAAGTATCTATTTCTAAATTTGACCCAGATGATGGGACAATAGTAATACTTCCATTTCCTATAGGAGTAGAAGTAAATTCTTGGATTTCAAACCCATATGTAGGATTTGTTATTGCAGTTCCAACCGTAGTGAATCCTGCCATTGATCTATCTTGCCAATACTTTAATACTCCTGTATTTTGATCATAGTTGATAACTCTACCAACAGCAGTTGCTCCAGTTGCCACAGTTTGTGTAAAATATGCATCTGAAGTAAAAGTGGCTGTACTATATCCAGTTCCTGTCAATCTAATTGCACCGACAGCACTAGCTTTATCTTTAGATAAAATTGCAGTAGATCCATATTCTTTTGGATTTTCTACAACACCAATTCTTGCGATTTGGTTTCCTGTTATAAAATCTGGGTCTTCATTATCATTTTCAATTCTTGAGTATAAGAGAACATTATATGATCCAAGTTCTCTATAAATGTCAGCACCATGTCCCCCTTCAGGAGAAATGATAACCTCAAAAGTAGGTCTAGTAGTTCCTGTTGGAACTCCTCCAGAAACTAAATCAACACTACCATAAGTATATCCTGACCCTTGATTAGAAATGGTTATTGAATCAACTTTAGAGTCATTATTAACCACAACAGTTGCTTCTGCACCATTACCATCACCTTTGATAGGAACTTTAGTATAAGTTCTATTAGCAGTACCAATACTAACACCACGATTAGTAATAACTATAGTTTTAATAGACCCATCAACAGCATTTCCTCTTACTGCAGAATCGTCGGTATTAGTTTCCCAATCTTGAGGAACTGGCATAAAATCAATAGAATCAAATTTTGTAACGTCAGAAGGTTTAATAGTATAGAGATATTTCCAAATATAACCATCTCCACTACTACCGGCAGATCTTGGTTCCAAATCTGTAAAAGTTGGTTCATCTAAAGAAGGCTTTCCATTAGGATTTTCTGGATCAGTACCATTCTGCAAACACTCATAGACCCTATAATCACTATTAAGAACAAAATATGAAGCATTATATAGATTAGTTGCTCCAGTTACTTTAGAAGTATTGGTAATAGTATAGTCACCCCTATAATAATCATACGTAATTCCAGATGACCATATTCTTTTTGGAACTACTTGCCTAACATCCGAAGAATTAATTCTCTTCATTGCAATCATAGTATCCCAATATTCATTTTCATCGTTAAATGAATCTTTAGGAGGAGGTGGACTAACATCCCAATCAGATTGAAAATCTGTAGGATTTGGCAATCCAATAAAGGTGTAATAGGAATTGTTAGAAGATTGTACTCCCGCAAGAAAATTCTTAGCGTTTAATATCCTAATCTGATCAGTTATAATGGCAGCCATTTTTTGGAACTTTTTATTTATTTATTTAACTATTTAATCAAACACTATAATTTTTAGATTTTAATGGGTCAAATCTCTGTACCATCATGGAAGTTGAGATTCCAGAAGTTATTGTTCCAATTCCACCCATGGTATATGCAGTATAAGAGTTTTCTGCAGATCTATAAGGTAAAATAATCTTACCCCAACTAAACTTACCAAGATAATCTGAAGTTGTTATTCCAGTACCATAAGGCATTAATGTTTGAGTATTTACAAACACCCTTCTTACATATGTTGTAATACCAGACACATTTTTCTCAACACTTTCAACTGATTGCACACTATAAACATTATCTATAAAGGAAGATCCTATTCCTACATTAGTAGAACCTGCAGAATCAAGAGATGTTACTGGAGACCCTGTATTAGATTCAAACACCATAAAATAATCATCAACATTTAAAGAACTGAGAGTGACTGCAGTTCCAGTAAGAGTTGAATTCCTTAAATCAGAATCTAAAGGAATAAACATATCAAAAATTAATTGAGATTGAGCACCATCAGTAGTAGTGCCAACTCCCACAATAACACCAGAATCTCCTTGATAAGAAGATACCGTATTTGTTTCTGTGCTTGTGGATGGAGGAGTAATAAGAACTGTTGGAATATTAGTATTAGTATATCCCACTCCAGGATTTGTAATTGTTACTCCAGTAACAATTCCAGAACTAATGTTTACCGAACCCAATGCTTGTTCAGGTGTAGGTGTAGTAACACCTATTGTAGAAGCAATACTAACAGTTGCGGTAGTATATCCTACACCACCATCAGAAATAATAATAGAAGAAATAGTTCCAAGACCAGAAACTACAGCAGTTGCAGCTGCACCAGATTTATTTTCTTGCTCAACAAATACAACTTTATTTTGGAAACTTAAATCAGTATCATTTTCATTTTGAGAATCAAAAAATGGTCTTACATTATCAACATAAATTGATGTTGATGCTATTCCAACAGATTTAATAATATATGCAAATGGGTTAATATTTGGCTCATACAATTCTCTATCTTTACCAATAATTTGCTCATTAAGAATAATATCTTCAGTTTGTCTACACCAATCAACAGGTCTTACTAATTGAGAATCTAAAGTATTTCCAGGTCCATAGTAGGGCATGGTATTTACATAATCTACAGAAGGAACCTTTGTAACTGTTCTAGCATTTTCTTGTTGATATGGTTTTTGTCCCATATTTGGATCATATCCAATTTTTAAGTTATCTCCTACTTTAACAGTTTCAAGAATTTCTCTAACTACAACATCACTATCACCACCCTTATAGAATGAAATTTTAACAGTATCTCCCTCTTTAAGAGGTTCTGTAAATACAATATTACTTCCTCCAGGAAACTCATAGCCTTCGCCAGGTTTTTGAAGTATATCATTTACAAAAACAACTAATGTATATTCAATTTCAACTTTCGATCCTTTTCTAGAAAGAATAGAAACCAAATCTCCTGCTACAGATAATGGGAAAGTAACTCTACTTCCATCAATATATCTTTCAATATTATCTAAAGTTTGCAAGAGTCCAACTGACCATCCAGTAAATTCATCCGCAAATACATTATCAATTGTTAGATTAAACTCTTCAAATGTGGAAGTGGTTGGAATTCCAGTTGTTCCTCCAATAGGAACCGTTAAAATTTCACCAGCGCCATACCCATACCCAGTATTTCTAAGTTCAAAATCAATTACACTCGATCCTTGACCTACCTGAATATCAATAACTGCAGAAGTTCCAGATCCAACTGAAGAGGAAGAACTATAGATTAATGGAATATTGGAGTATGATAGGGGGTCGTCAAATAAAACTGTTAATGGCTTATTGATTTTTCCACCTCTAGCATACAAATGATGACGTGTAGAGATTCCAGTATTAACTAAGAAATTATTATCATCAATTACAACATCAACTGTTGCTTGGCCTGCTGCCGGATCAGATACTCTAGGTGCTATAATAGCACCTTGAACAGTTCCTCCAGAAGTATAGAAGGTAGGAACAGTAGAAACACCAACATTAGTAACAAAATTAGTAGCATCAATAATACTAGTAATTCTTGATCCAGTATAATATGGATCAGTAGTTCTAGGATAAGTGTGTGTAGTGGAAGGACCAAGCGCACAAGTCATACCAATACCTGTGAAAATTACATCCTGATTAACACTATATCCATGAGCACCAGAAGTCGTTACTGTTGCAATACCACTTGCAGCACTATAAGCAAATCCTGCAATAGATTTAGAACCAGAATAAGTGCAAGTAAAAGCAATTCCACTCAATAGAACTTCATTACCAACTGATAATCCATGTGCAGTCGATGTAGTAACTGTACTCATACCAGTTATTGAATTGTATCCAACATTTGTTATAGTTTTTGGTGCGTAGAATACTTGAGAATTTGTTACTGCAACACCAGTTAAAGATCCTGTTGCTCCAATAGTAGCAGTACCAATAGCAACTATATCTGTACCATCAAGACTTTCCTGTTGAATTGAAACATTAACAGTTTGACCAATTCCTGATCTATATCCAGATCCACTATATCCGATAGAAATTGATGTTATAGTTCCTGCTGTTGAGACCGCAGCACTTCCTCCTGCTGCAACTAAAGGCTGATAACCCAATCCTTCAATAGAACCAACAGAAACAATAACTCCTCCAACAGGATAATCTGATACATTAACATCACCTGTTAATGGAATATCTTGCCCAACAAAAGTAATGGTGCTAATTCCAGTACCAGAATCTTCTATGGTATAATTGCTAGAATTTCCTCTTCCTTGCCATATATCATTAATTAAAACAATTGCATCTGAAGATATTCCTGCAATATCAGAACCATTTGATTTTAAAGTAAATTCTTTAGAAACTCCATTAAAACCATGAGAAATATCGTCAAAAATATAGTTGTTACTATAAGTATCAGTAGAAGAACCAACTACACCACCCTTCATAAATGTTCTTCCTTGGAAAGTAGAAGATGTAGTTATTCCAGTCCAATCTCTATCATCGGGTGAATTTGTAGCAGTTCCTAAAGGTTTTTTTCCATGAGGAGCTTCAGTAAAGTTTAAAACATTATCTACAATATTATAATTACCAATAACTTTAGTAACTACCTCGCCAGTACCATATCCTGCTAAAGATGTTCCTAACCATGGTCTACGTACCCTTATTATATTAGTAGACCCAATACCAACACCTTCTATCTTCATTATTTCATTACCAATTTTAATTAAATCTCCACCATAAAATGAAGTAATTCCAACACATTCTATCAAATTGGTAGTAGTAAATATTTCGGTAGAAAGAGTAGTAGTAACAGCAGTAGATACTATTGGAGATTGGATGAGATTATCAATAGCGTTTAGTATTCTTGCATTTTGGTTTGTTGCAACAAATTTATGAAGAGTTCCAATACCAACATTTGCAAAATCAACTACTATTGGAGTTGGTTTTAATGCATCTTCTGCAGTAGCAGCAATCTGAACTTGGTCATCATTAATGGGAACAACAAATAAATCTTCTGGTAATAAAGTAGTAGAACCTACACCTGGGAAAGTAGTTGGAGTAATTCCAACAATGTCTACAGATGTGCCTGTTGGTCCTGTAAATTTAATCTTAGTCACACCATAATTATCATATCCAGTTCCATGATGAGTTTCTTGGCGTAGAATAAACGTGGTAGCAGCATTTTGTGCAGCAGCAGGAATAGCAAGTGACCAATTCGTTAATTCACCACTACTACTACCTACAGGAACAATAATACCTATTTCAACTGGTGCTGCAGATCCAATCTGATACCATACTTTCAAATCCTCATCTGCTGCATCAGGATCTTCACCGCCATTAGCATCATTACCCCTAATAGCAGTAATTGTTATGGTGTCAAACCCTCTAGAATCTATTTCTTTTAATTTAGCATATCTAGGATTAGTACTAACTGAACCGCCTGAACCATTTCCATCAAACTGTAAGTACTCTTGTCCTAAATCAAATCCACCATCACTTCCAGTTCCAGTTCCACTAGCAACAATATAAGTACCATCAAATGTACTATAAGATGCTGCTAATGATCCATCAATAATAGTTAATGGATCAGTTTCTTCTCCATGAATATATTTAATTTTCTCTCCAGCAACGTAGAAGTGGTTTGGTATAGTAATAGTATTGGTAGAAATGTTTACAATAGAATTATCATTCCCTGCAAAAAATCTTTCAAAAATTGGTTCATTATCATGAGTTAAATTGAATGCTCTCATAATATCACTCTCTGTTCCACTATAATCTCCAAATCCAGATTTTATAGAAGCATTAGTAAAATCAATAGTTGTAGGATATGCATCATCATCATCATATTTCATAGCATTCATAAAGACAAGTACTTCAGTATCAATACTTGCATTTGGAGTAAATACTAATTCAACAACTCCTGCAGTTATCCTAGATCCAATTGTTCCTAATCCAGCAGAACCTGTTCCAATATCCGCCCATTCAACATCATAAGTTTCTCCACTTCCATCACTAGAATCATAATCATCAACAATAGCAAATTCAGATAATTGATATTCGTTATTTGTTAAATCTCTAACTTGAATTATACAATAAGATCCATCATAAGTATCTACATAATCAGCAATTACATTTTCAGTTGGAGAACCTGAAGCAGCAATTGAAGTTGCTGTTGTTTCTAACTTTGAATGATGAAGGAAAACTGTTCCAACTCCACTAGTTCCAGAAAATGCGCTAGATAATCCTACTGTAATTGTGTTAACAACAGCAGTTGTACCAATACCTGCATTTGGAATAAAATCAACTTTTAATGAAGAACCGTCCAAATATGGATAATAAGTTCCATATCCAGAAGTTGGAGAAACTCCAGTATTTGTAGTTAATTGTCCATACTCAATCATTTCAACATCTGTTCCATTATGAACAACATTGAGCTCAATAAATTCAAACTCATTATCATTCATACTAATATCTGGAGTCACCTCAACTAAAATCTTGGCAGAAGAATACGTATTTGCAATAGAAACAACTGTAGTTGTAGTTCCAGTGGAAACACTAGTACTATCACTTACAATTAAAGACTCGGCACAACCACTACCAATACTAATAGAACCAACCCCCAATATATTATCGCCAAGATTATAAGAAAGTGATGTAATCCAAAAATCATTTACAGTATATCTTGTTGGATAGAATAAAATTTCACCATTATCACCAGAAGTTCTAAAATCAAAAGATCCTTGATCATATACACTTTCAACTCTAGCATATTGGTTCATATATGCTTCAGCACCATCATGAACTAAATCGACTAACATTAATTGTCTTTCGCCATAATATCTCTTATCTCTTACATATGTAATTAATTTTCTACATCTCATTTCAGATAATACAAAAGTATCAACAATACTAAATGGAGTCGGTCTAGCATGACTATTAAATTGAGGACTAATATCATCAATAGAAAGTACTCTATTTCCTCTAGATTCCATATAATCTTGAAGAACCCTATTAGAAAATATAATTTCTGTAGAAACGGTATTTCCATTTAAATTCATACCATTTTCTTTAACCAAATCAAATCCAGAAACACAATTAAGATTAGCAAATCCATCTAAATTATTAACAACAGAAACTGGTGTTAAATAAGTAGATAATCCAACCCTCATTGAACCTTGTGTAGATGATTCTATTTGCAAATCACTAAACTTTTTAAATCCTAAAGTATGGTTTAAAGAAGAAACAACATCTTTCCAAGTATCATAGGTAACTCTAGAATTCAATGCATAAGAGAAATTTTGATAATAATCACTATCTTGAAGTCTCTGAGCATTGTCATTCAATATCCCAGAATTAGTATTCCACCCATTCTCTACCTTAGAAAATGCATTAGTTTTTCCATAAGCCTCATATGTTCTTATAGAAGAAGCTATACCTTGAGTTTTTGAAGTACTTCCTACAACCAAATCGCCAACTTTAAACCCAGTACTAGATTTTGTTTTTAATTGACCTATTTTATTATTCCAATTATCAACAACACCCGTAGAAACATCTGATGTTACGGTTTCTCCAATAATATAATCATTTGATTTTAAATCTATATTAAATACGGGGAAATATTTTTCTGGTATAATTCTTCCACTAGAATTAATATCATCATAATCTCCAGGTGAGAGATCCTCAAGATCATTGGCAAGAGAGTATGTAACAGTTCCAATACCTCCTAAGTTTTCATCAACAGAAGTTAAAGTAAAAAGTTTATAATTATAATTTGCAGAATCATATCCCTTTCCTGTAGATCCAACTCCTACACTTACTCCCTCAATCATTACCCTATCATTTACCGCAAAAGGAAAACTATTTGCAGTACTAAATCCGGAAGCCATGGTAACAGTAACACTCTTTGTAACCGTATTAAATCCAATTGTACTAATTCCTACACCATTAGTATTATGAATTGGAAGAATTGTTGGTGTTACATTATAAATTCCATAAGCATTCTTTAAAATATTTACTTGAGATTCTTTAATATCATAATCAAGATCTATATCTGGTACTAATTCTCCAGTTTTTCCATCAAGAACAATAAGTTCTGGAGCAGAAGTATAACCTCTACCAACAGATGTTATACCAATAGACCCTAAAGACATAAGAGGTATAATCTCTTGAGTTTGAGATAATGCAATACTTGGATTTAAAGTTTTATCTGATGGAAAATCAAATCCAATATCATTAACTACTATTTTTTTAATTCCACCTATAGAATTGCTAAATGCTTTAATAT
>Ga0181408_1000564_pt1 | contig 11950 bp, 25 predicted proteins | sample 31SPOviralmetaG_FD_130137 | JGI IMG/M metagenome (GOLD analysis project Ga0181408, IMG submission 130137) | Marine viral communities from the oligotrophic San Pedro Time Series (SPOT) site, San Pedro Channel, CA, USA - 31 SPOT_SRF_2012-02-16 | ecosystem: Environmental > Aquatic > Marine > Strait...
AACATTACCAATTGCAATCAAGTGGGCAAGGTCATCGCTCTCTTCAACAGTATCAAGGGGTTCGTGGGTTTCTCTATCAACCTCATAGAGACTGTACATTCCATCTTCAACATAATCAATTACTAGCATTGTGTTCTCCTAAATGAGCCTGGCGGGACTCGAACCCGCGAAGATACCGTTATAAGCGGTACTGCTAATGCCATCCGCATCAGGCCCGAAAGCCTTATATGGATATCTTCGTCTTCTTGTTACTACAGTGTCCGTTTTCGTTCTTGTCGAGATAGTTAGACTTTTGCCTATCTTCATCATGACCAAGACGATAATTTATCTGTTCAATTCCATCAGAGGTCAACATCTTCAATCTGGTCTTACAATCCACATCCTTGAATGTCCAACGCATCAGAGATTCGGTCATGCGAATCGCTTCTTCTTCGTTGTGTCCAAGTGGAATGTCAATGTGTAATCTATACATGATTAGTCTCCAATACGGTCGGTGGGACTCGAACCCACATGAGGTTAACCCTCGACGGATTTTAAGTCCGTTGCGTCTGCCGATTCCGCCACGACCGCTTAACTCTTAACTTCATAGTAGAATTATATGCGATAGTAGACGGGGTGTCAATAGACTTCGGAGAGATTAGGTAAAGGAATTTCATAAAAGATATCCAGACCTAATGCTTTAGCCAAGTGCCATTCTGCCTTTGCTCCTCGACTCTGTTCCCAATCAGCCATCATGTAGATTGCAGTACAATCATCACAGAGGGCATCCATATCTCTCTTAAGAGCCTTTCTCATAAACTCATGGTCTTCGTAGTTGGTGTCAGGAGAAAAAGCCATCGGGTCACTCATTGGCTTTCCTTCGTTCCTATCCAGTTCGGCTGGATTGATAACAGTCCAATCCATTTCCTTTAGTTTACCTGCACGGTAATCGAATGCGGGATAATTATAATTCTCATATCCACGCATAGGACCGGCAACATAAATCGTCGGTTCTCTATTCATCAGTAAGAACTCCTAAATTCTTCATTGTTATAGTCTGCTTCTTCTCGACCCGAAATTGCTTCATCCTTGGCATACCATTCACCATACATGATTTCCCATTGCTTATTGTTCGAGATTTCCCCAGTAGATTGGGCGTTCTGAATCATCTGATATCCGCGAACAGAAACCCATGCATCAAACGAATCTGTCCAATGTGCTTCTTCGTCTAAACTAATAGTTTGACCTGTCACGAAACATTCGTGGTCACGGGGAAACCGATTAACCTTATCAGGAGGAACTGGATTATTGTTCTCCCAGACATAATAACTAAGTCCGCTCACATCTGGACTCCCTGAAAATTACCATAGTTATTGCCATAATTGTGGAAAAGTTCTGTTCCTTCAGGAATGTCTTTGATAGCATAAACACGAATGATTCTATTGTTTTTCAAAAACTCAAACTTAACATTTGGATTTCCATCATGGTTGTATGTTTGGATGAAACCACCGGCAATTACAAAATTGTTTCCTCTGTGCTTACAGACTTCACATTGACATGGAAGTGTGTAAAGCATTTGTCTGATTTCCGGGTGAACCAAATCCTTGTCACGATATTGACTTCTGAAGAAAATGGACTCTTCAATCAGTTCACCCGCAGAGATATTATCGGCAGCAAAAACACCGTAACCTTTTACCGTCTTACTTTTACCTGCATACAATTTGTATGGTTGTAGTAGTTCAGGAAGAATATCACCTTCGATAACTTGTACGTTAGAACCTTGTGCTTGTGCTTGATTGTTTTGTGGTCGAGGTGCGGGCTTTGGAATCTCCTCACCGTTTGCCCACTTCATAAGGACATCCTTCTCTTTGTATCCACACGCAGAGTTACCCGTCTCAGAATCAATAAACAGAGGAGTACCGCATTGGGCACCGTGCTTCTGCTTAATCTCGTTTGCCTTTTTCGCCTCTTCTTCGACAGTCATGTCGAGTGCAGTAATGACATATCCTTCTTTACGCAACTCTTCGACAACAGGTTCTGCCTTTGTACACCATCCACACTTCGCTGATGTGATGAAAAATAGATTGGAGGTTTTTGTCTTCCTCTTTCGAGTGGTCTTCTTCTTTGTTTTCGTTTCAGTTGTCATCAGTCCTGAATCCATTCCTGAGGCTTATCTTCGCCGTCGCTTCCAAATTCCATAAGCACCGCACGGAGATTTTCTTGCTTTACCCATTGTGCAGTCCCGTCACCAAATTGTACACGGGCTTCGTTTGTTTGATTATTGGTTTCGGTAATCATACCGGACTTCATCGTCGTGCTTTCGGCAACTAAATCACCGATATCATACTGACTCATAATTCAATTCTCCTTGTTGTGGGTCTAGATTCAGAATGTGATTCCTTGCCTTCTGAATTGTTTCTATGATGGCATCCAACTCTTCCACTGTCCAAGAATCTTCTGGAATCTCTGTGTCAAAGTCATGGAAAGCGGCGGCTTTGATTTCTGGAATAACTTCAATCGTCGGGCTGAAGTGAAGTCCAGGCACTGGGAAACTCTTATTTGACATTTTTTTGTTCCTTGTAACTGTCAGACTTTTTGAAGGTAGTTTGTGTTCCATGAAAAGCATCGATTTCAGCACACTGATAACCGTCCTTCCATGTATCCTCTATCTTCTTAAGTCTTTTCTTTTTTAGTTCTTGGACTTGCTTACGAAGAGATTCAATCTCATCCTGCATTTCCTTTTTAGATTCATCCACCCCGGCAGTAAATCCATGATGATATGCGGTATCGTATTCTTCCATGTTCATGGAATACTTACGAATACCCTCACCATAACCAATTTGCTTTACGGGTTCAGACATATCAGTCCGCCTTTACTGCATCTCCTGTGAGTTGCTCGAATTGCTTCACAGAATTAACACGGAACGAACGCCAGTCTTCCTTGAGCATATCCCAAACGGCAACCACATCGTCGCTTCGTTGGATTGAAGAGGGAGCCTCATCGTCCCGCTCGGGAAGATGGTTTGGTGAAAGAGTAGCGGACATGGTACGCTCGTCGCCATTCACCTTTTCGAAAACCACTTCACAGATACCATTCTTGAGTTGCTCAACCATTTCATTACGATTCATCATAATTTACCAATCCTTTAAAATTGTGTGTGGAAAAATACAATCCACTCTTTCTGACATAAGACCATTGTCTTCAGTATCAACAAGATACCAATTGGGTCTTTCATTATCTTCTTTTACAATCACACCTTCGAAGCCGGTTGTACCGCCGTCACAAGAAACATAAACTTTCTGTCCTTCTGTAAATTGCAAATTAAACATCTTTGTCCTTCTTCTTCCATTTACGCATTCCATATAGGAACCCTGTGATATTACACATTATAATCAATATGACGGTCCACTTCAAGAACATGTATTCAGTTTCTGTCATATTCCAAAAGTGCATTCAAATCTCCGTACTCTTAAGACTATCCATGTATCCGGGTCCTGTCCAGTAGATATTTAGCATCCCGGCGTAGGGGTCGTAAAGATTCCCACGGGCATGTTTCGCTGGCGCTTTCCAACTTGCTGCCTTAAGAACATCACCATTCGTTCGGTCGATGAACCCCCAGACCATTGTTTGATTGCCTGTGTTCATAATAATCTTGGTGTACTTTCTTCCACCACCAATCTCAAGGTCATAACCAAGTTCATCTCGACCATCTGCACGGACGAGTTCTCGGCACTTCTTTACGAAGTCTTCAATTGCAATGTCGATATCTTCTTTCGTTTTCATCGTGCCCTCGAATATTCTCTGTTGAGACGGCGAATGTTTTCCTTACCTCTTGCAAAGACAACTTCACCGGCAGTCTTGTGATTGTAAATCATACGACCGACCACAGGTTCGGTGTGCTTATCGGCACACTTCACACAATAGTCGGTATCAGGAACCGCCTGTAGACGGGCTTCTGGAATCTCGTTACCACAATCGAAACAATTCACTTCAACCACCCTTCTCGCTTGACGATACGAGTAGTGAGAATCTCACTACCACGCTTGTGCATATTGCGTTGCTTGGTAATACCCTTACCCCATCCTCTACGGATGACGGTGTGTCCCTTGATTGCATTACCTTCGCGTTCTGCTTCAAGGTCAAGATGGTCAATCACTCTTTTTGCCATATCAATACCTACTGTGGTTAGTTTTGAACTGTCCGTTTTGTCCAATTTCAACTTCGTACCTGTCACCACGACAGAGTGCCTCTACCTGCTTCCGAGTCAAACGCTGACCCGGCATATACAGGATAGAGTTTTCAATCGTGATGACCTCCCAACACTTGGGGTCTTTCACGGGAACCATTACACGGTCGGTAATAGTCCGTCCACCCGGTCGTTTAACTTGCTTCTTGACACTCTTCTTTGAGTGAGAACCATCATATTCAATCTTTACTTTATTCATCTTCATATTCTCCATCGTCATTAAGATAGTTTGCGTCTGGATTGAAGATACGAGGATAACCACCGGCACCTTCATACCACTCACTGATATCATCTTCTTGTGAACCATGCACACCGTGGTCAATCAATTGCTGTGGTGGTCGCCCAATCGGATATGTGACACCAGCATAACACAAAGCGGTATCTTCCTCTTCGTGAACATGAAGAGAAATAATCTCTTCCCAATCATGTTCACCTTCATCGACGTTCCACTTACCACCCATCAAGTCTGCCATCGGTGGTTGTGACTCCGACCTCTGTGGACTCCATACAGACTTAATAAACACTTCTGGATTAAGAGAACGCCACCAGTCGATAAGTTCTTCTGGAGAGTCGAAGGGTGCTTCCCATCTCCAGTTCTTCCAGCCGTATTCTTCTTCAACAAAAACATTAATCATGGGAGACTCCTTCGGTTTCTGATATTGTAGCATCTCTGTTGAGTTTGTCAAGTACATGTCGCATGATTTCTTTACTTGATGCGTATTCGGGAGACATAGCCAAATCAGCATACGAAGAGATTTCGCCTTCGCTGTTGGATTCGAATACCATAGTCTCATGGGCATGGTTGTTGTTTACATAAGAATAAACAAAGTGCCGCCCGTCATACTCAAACAAAGCCTGTCGTTGTTCTGGAGTGTCTACCAGAACCTTAACAAAACGCATTTCACTCGTCATCGCAACTCGCTCCTTTCAGAAACATCAGAACCAAAAAGGCAAAAATAGACCAACTCACAATAAATAAACCAGTCAACCAAAAAGTAGTCATTCACCATTCCAATACTTATCTGCGAGAGAGTACTGGCGTGCGACTGCTTCGTCTTCACCGTCTCCGCTCCACTTGTTATTTACCCACTGTTGAACATGAACCAGTTCGTGCATCAGGGTTGCGATTGCATCACGAATATTCTGCTGAACAGAAACTTGAATATCGTACTCACTGGCGCCGACCTTTTCGCAAGTCCCCCAACAGTCCAATTCTTGCTTGAGATAGACATTGAGAACCAGACCTTCCATTTCATTTCGCTCAAGAAACCATGCAACCATATCAACAATCATCTCGTCCATCATTTCACTGATTGGAAAGACATTAATCTCGTTTGCGATTGCGTAATGAAATCGTTCTTTCATTTTTCCCATGCGGCTGCTACCAATCCAATGTTTGCGAATGCGTATGAAAACCAGACGAACGACCACGCCCATTCCTTCTTCAGTGCGTAACCGACCCCCACTATACCATAGAGTACTGCGGAAATCAAGGGTAGTGTTCGTACAAGCATATCAATCATTGAAATATTCCTTCATTCTTTCCTTACAGCCAAACCGTAAGACAAGGGTTTCGTATCCTTGAATTTCTTTGTTACATCGATTGCAGACCAAGCCACGAATTCTTCCTGATTCATGGCAGTGTTCATGTACCAATGCTGGCATCGGCTTACCCTTCAACTTAGTTCTTCTCTTCTTGGCAGTTGCCTCTAGAATCTCTTCTTCTGTTCTTCCACAGACCGCACAACAATAGTTCTGTACTTCACGAAGATAGTTGTATCCTTCTGTACCATCAACGCCGTATTGTGACCTCATGGCTTCGCCATACTTTTTTCGGTCGTTCCAATCCCTATCGTTCGCTATCTTCTTTTCAGGATTCTCTTTGTTCCATTTGTTTGTATCAACTGGCATCTGCGTGTCTCCCTTCGAAAGTTTCCATCCACTTGCATAGAAGTCGGTTTGCTTCGTATCGGTTCAAGTCAGGAAACCGCTTTCGAATGTAAGGACTCGCACCGAACATGTTCGTTACGCCGGTTTCTCGTAATCCATCCAAGAACAGGAATACTGCTCTTTCTGGGTCGTTTGCGTGATTCTTGTAGTTGTTCATAGTAGACATGGAGGTCCTCCGATTTTTTTTGCGATGAGCAAAGCGATTTTTTCAAACAACATAGCCTTGTTCCGTTACCAGCCGATTCCAGAGTTTCCTTGCTTTCTTCACATCCATCACTGTGGTTTCTCCCATGTGATTCTCCACATACACTCTCTGGAACATGGAGTCATTTCGAAACACATAGTAGATGTCGGGGGAGCCTGCTTGAATGAGGGTGTGAGACTCAACGACGCCGCTGTGTGCCTGTGGGAGATATGAATGCTCCTCTGTCATCTTTCTCGTAAGGGCGCAATGTCCATGACCTTCCGCGACGAGTGCATCGTAAAATGCAGAAATCTTTTTATGCTTTGTCATCTTGCCATAACGTGCAACCATTTGCTCGGAAGACATACTTCGAACACGTTCAAGTGCATGGTTGTAATCTGTCGTGTTGTAGTGACATTCATCTGGTCGTAGGTACTGGTTCATTTATGCCTCCAGTGCGTAGTTTGCGTAGGTGTCAATGCTGTACTCTTTGTCGTACTCTTTTTTCCACCGTTTGTAGTTTGGGTCAATTTTGCAGGAAACTTCTTCAACGGCTTCGACCAGTTCTTCGTAGATGTCTGCGTAGGACTGCTTTCGTGGTGCTTCACCTTGTTCACGAAGAACGTAACCACATTCAATCAGACTATTCCAGAACGACCGTGCATTGGACCTACTGTAAACCTTATGGTCAGTCTTGCCAGTGGAAGACACGATTCGAATCTTACCTGCGGTTTCTCTAGAGTGTCCACTCGTCTCTCTGAACGTGTAGGCAACTCCGTCTCTTTCGAGTGTCCACCACTGGGGGTGATTTGGATTGATGTCATCGGGGTTCACTTTTTAGCCCGTCCTTTTCTGAGATTTTTCATCCGTCTGCTACGCCCCAAAAAAAATTGGGGGGGTCTTTTCGGCTGGCACTGTTTAAACCGAAAGTATTAAAAGTTTTAGAGGGGTGGGGTACTTGATTTCTCCCACCCACTCTGAAACTCAGACGGGCATGGGTTCCGCACCGACATGCTCTTCAACATGAGCGGCAACAGTCTCCATCAACTCTTCCGTAACCTCTTCGGGCGTCTCCGTGACAATGAATGCCTCGGGGATACTGAATACACCACGCGACACGCGGCGTGCCTTATCATGGGTAATCCAGTTCGGAATCCACTTCCACCCATGTGAATCCGATACTGCTCGGAGTTCCTTACGGGTATAGTTCTCTTGTGTACCACCATGAGTCGCCACAATGGCTGCAATGTAGTCGGTACGCTTCTGATTAGTCTTTCGTTCGGACATAGTGTCCTCCTTTATTAGTGTAAGTATACACTCGATGTGCCTTAATGCAAGGCGAAAAGTTTAATTAAACAAAGTCTTCTGGGGTCAGGCTGGCGAGGAACTGCATTCCTACCGGTCCTGTGGTTCCGTCAGCCATAACCCAATCATCGTCGGGGTCTGGCTCGAAGTCGTCGGTGTCGTCACATACGTCCACATCGTCTTCGAAGTAGTCACCCGGTTCATCCTCGTCCGGGTAGAAATCTTCACATTGAATTTCGTCGTGTGGATTGTTCATTTTCGAGTCTCTCCAGTAGTTCACTGAGGGGTTGGGCATCTGCTGTCTCAGCCACCGTAGCGGCACCAAACAGTACATTATCTCGTTCACCCTGCACTGCTCGTATCAGGAGGGCGAGTTCTCGGTCAGACATATTCATCAGAAAGGACACTCCGTTCCTTCAAGGTTTTCGGACATGAGGGCAGTGGGAGAGAAAGCATCCCACGCGGCGGGGTTATCCCGGTACTGGTCGCCGGTGACGAACCAAGTCTTACCTTGGGCATCCCACTTCGCACCCATGCTCTTCACTACGTCCTTCTGGTCGTAGGAAGTGGTGAGATTGAAGCGAGTGGCTTCCGAAGCGTCAACCGCAGTTTCAGTTTCAACCGCTTCAGCCACCTCAGCATCAATCTTTTCGTACATGGAAACGAATGCTTCCTTCGTCGCGTCATCGAAGCGAGTCACACCCATCTGGATTGCCTTCCGCTTGTCGCCGAAGACGGAAAACGCAGTGCAAATGTTCACCAGACGGCGAGTCGTAACGATTTCATCAACCGCATCCTCGAAGTAGCACTTCCGAATCATATCGGACCACTTGCAGAGGTTATTGGCGAAGTCCGCATCGAGGCAGTCGAGCGAAGACATCACCTTCTTGATGATTTTCTTCTCGACGGACATCGAAGGGTACTCCTGCTCAACGCAGACCGGGAAACGGTCAAGAAACGCCTCGTTCAGGACGCTAGTGGCGACGAACTTACCAGTATCGTCACCCTTGCCCTTGGTATTCGCAGTGGCGAACACTTGGAAACCGGGAGCAGGCTTGACCCACTGACCAATCTTCTTCAGGAAGACACCCTTGCCTTCCAGAACTGGCTGGAGGCACATGATGGCGTGAGAAGCGAGGTCAATTTCATCCAAGAGGAGAATTCCACCCTGCTTCATCGCGGCGACAACAGGACCGTCCTGCCATACCGTCTCACCATTGATGAGGCGGAAACCACCGAGGAGGTCATCCTCATCGGTTTGGCAGGTGATATTGACGCGGTAGAATTCCCGCTTATGCTTGGCGCAGACCTGCTCAATCATGCAAGTCTTACCGTTACCGGAAAGACCCGTGACGAAGCAAGGGTAGAACAGACGCGAAGACACGATACGGTCGAGGTCAGCAAAGTGACCGAAAGGAACATAGGTTCCCATCTTCGACGGAATCAATGAAGTGGACTCACCACCAGTCATGGCGAGAGTAGTATCGCACATGGTAGGAGTCGGAGCAGTCGAAACCGCCGGGGCTGGTGCAGTCTGAACCCGTTCGACCGGAGTAGGCACGGGAGCCTCACCACCAGTGACTTCGGGAACGTGGAAAAGACCGCGACCAGCACGGCGGGCGTCATCATGCAGAATCCAAGACGGGACAGAAGGCGACTTACCGAGCGATTGATTCGCTTCAGCAATATCAGCCCGAGTCACGGGGCTTGAATTCACGCCGTTGGAACGCAAAGCGTCAACCAAGGCGGATTGTTTCGGGGAGAGTTTCATACGGAAGTGAGGCTCCATTTGAGAGGTCGAAAATCGAGTCGCACCCGACTCGTGAGCATGTATTGTACCAGAACCAGGCTCCCATGCAACCCCTTGAGGCACTAAATCGAGGTTTTTATTCATCTTTTTTCGTTCGGGTGCTGTTAGGGTGGGTCGCCATGCGTATAAAGAAGGAACGTGCGCCCGCACGCGATGCAAATCCCGTACCAATCACCCCAAATCCGACCATTTTTCTCGAAAATAGTCCCTGAGAGTCATTCTCAACAAAAAAAGTGATAAAAAACCCGGATTTTCCTATCCTAACCCCCCTATGGGGGCTGATTTCTGCTACAATGTACGCTCATGAGTGAAAAACACACAATTTCGACGGTTTCGACGGAAGCAAAGGACCTCTTGTCCCGCTTGCTTGCTTCGGAAAACATTGAAGTCATTCACCAGCAAGTGCCGACCGCTTACTTTGATGTCAAGCGCCGTGTGCTTTGCCTTCCTATGTGGAAGGATATGTCGAATGACCTCTACGATATGCTCATCGGTCACGAAGTGAGCCATGCTCTCTTTACGCCCGGTGGGTCTGAACCTCTTATGACTGCCATCGACTCGATTGATTCGAAAAACAAGGCAGTCGTCAAGGACTACTTGAATGTGGTCGAAGACGCCCGCATTGAGCGTCTGATTCAGAAGAAGTTTCCCGGTCTTCGTAAGAATTTCCGCGTTGCCTATCGTGAGATGGTGGAACGCGACTTCTTCGGTGTCGCCGGGAAGGACATTCAATCGCTTGGATTGATTGACCGTCTCAATATTCACTTTAAAGTGGGTACGATTGTCGGTGTTCAGTTCAATGTTGAAGAGCAGGTCTTCGCCGACCGTATGCTCGCCGTGTCCACATGGGATGAGGTTGTTGACCTCTCCCGTGACCTCTATGAGTACTGCAAGGCTGAAGCGCCTCAGACTCCTGAGCAGGAACCTGACCAGCCTGAAGAGGGTGATGAGGGTGAGAGCGAAGGTCCTGAGACTGGTACGCCTTCCGAAGACGGTCCTATGGGGAATCCCGTGGGAGCCGGTGGTGAGGGTACTGACGAAGAGTCCGAAGGCGACGATGATGCGGAATCCGGTAACGGTTCCGGTACTGCCGACGGCGAGGAATCGGAATCCGATGAGGGTAACGGTTCCGCCGCTGGTGGTGAAGATTCGGGTGAATCGATGGAAGACGATACCGATGATGGTTCGTCTGCTGAATCGACCGATGGTGAATCGGAAGCCGGTGGTTCTTCCTCTGATAACCAGCCGAACGAGGCTGCTGAGGGTGAAGTTACTGCTCCCGGTTCCGAGACTCAACGCGCCTTGGATGGTTCAATGGAAGATATGGTGGACGAAAACGCTTCTGCCCCGACCTATGGTTCGCTTCCCAAGTTGAATCTCGAAAACATCGTCGTGGACTTCACTTCGGTCATCGAAGATTTCCAGAAGGACCAGAAGGACTTGAGTCAGCACTATCGTCCGCTGCCCCAGTACGCGGGTGCGACTCCTGACCAGTTGCTTGCCAAGGTTCTGAAGGAATGGGAATCTACTGAAGGTAAGACTGTCGCCCTCATGGCGAAGCAGTTTGAACTGAAGAAGAATGCTGATACTTCGAAGCGGGCGACAATCGCCAAGACTGGTGTTCTCGATACCGTCAAGATGGTCGATTACCGATGGTCGGAAGATATCTTCCGCAAGCATACGCTTCTGCCCAAGGGTAAGAATCACGGTGTGATGATGTTCATCGACTGGTCTGGTTCAATGGCTGATATGATGGGTGATACGCTTCGCCAACTGGTGACGCTTGCTGCCTTCTGCCGTCGAGTGGGAATCCCGTTTGAAGCATACGCCTTCACGAATTCCTACGGTGAACGATACAGCGACGAAGTGACCATGGCTGATTCCAAGCCCGGCGAGTTCGATATGAATCGTCGTTCGTTCCGCCTTCTGAATCTTCTCTCGTCTCGTGCGAAGAATCGTGAGTGGAATCGTCTTCTCGCCTGCTGCCTCCAGATGGTGGACTACTTCGACACGGCGTACACTAGTCGCCACTCGGATATGTTCGCCCACGGTGGTCATGTTCCTCGCGGATACGGTCTTGGTTCTACTCCTCTGGACGAATCAATCGTCGCCGCCAGCCAGATGGTTCCTGAGTTTCAGCGGGTCAACGGTCTTCAGATTGTGAATACTTTCTTCCTGACCGATGGTGGTACTTCGTCTTCGCCTCTCCACAATAGCGTGGTCGGCTCCGAAGAATCCAGCAACTACTGGAGCGGTCCTGTCGTTCTCAAGAAGGGAACCAAGACTTGGAAGTGTACTGGTCGAAACACTACTGAAACGCTCCTGCGATACCTCTCGGACACTACGGGTTCGAAGGTCATGGGAATGTTCCTTCGTCCTTCGAAGCACTTCTACCACGACTGTGAGAAGGTTGCTCAAGAGTTCACCGATAACAAGTGTGTTGAACTGGGTGCCGAGCAAGGGTATGACAATTAC
>Ga0181408_1000567_pt1 | contig 11876 bp, 12 predicted proteins | sample 31SPOviralmetaG_FD_130137 | JGI IMG/M metagenome (GOLD analysis project Ga0181408, IMG submission 130137) | Marine viral communities from the oligotrophic San Pedro Time Series (SPOT) site, San Pedro Channel, CA, USA - 31 SPOT_SRF_2012-02-16 | ecosystem: Environmental > Aquatic > Marine > Strait...
GTCGTATGTTGACCCTTTTTGACCTTCATATAAAACACGATCAAACCCTTCATGGTATAAGCAATTAATTTCATTACTTTTAATAACACTAGGGGCATCTGATTTCACAAACTTATGATTATGACTACTGATATCGTATAAAGGTAAATTCTCATAAAACACATAAATCATTTCATGTTTTCTCATAGGCATCTTTTTAGCTGATAGGAAACCAGCTGGTGCTGACTTCACCCAAACAATATCATACCTGAAATAACATTTCTTAGGAGCAGATGTAATTAGATCAACACCGAATTTAGTTGTTGTTGTAAAAAATATCGGTGTGTGTAGTTTCTTGATTCTCATTATTTGTTTCCAGAACTTATCCATATCAATTTTTATATCCCACTTACAATTTGTTTGGTTATATGGTAAATCACAGAAGATTAGGTCTACACTATCATCAGTTATATCTTTCATTAATTCTAAACAATCACCATTTAATAGTAACGGCATTTATACTATATCCAACATTTTAATTTTATATTTAAAACTCACTTCTTACGAAATATCGTGATGACTCTAAAACGATGATTTGTTGATTTAACCATACCAATCCTCCCAATGATATCCCACTCAATCTTTCTATAATTAGGCAACACTTGATCCAACCATACTAGTATTCCACCTTGTTTCATTACTTTAAAACATTCTTTAAAAACAATATTTCTCTTGACCATACAACAACCATATCTCTCACAATCCTCAACAGAATATGGTGGGTCGGCATATATCCTTTCATAAAAATTATGGGGCAATATATCAGACATTTTCTCTGCTTCTATTCCTACATTGTAATCTACTTTATCGTAATCATCATCATCAGGTAGAGAGCCACTAAATAGATGTAGAGACCTCTTGGGTATAATTGGAAACATGGAATATATCCGTTTTAAATAACCATACGGATATGCTCCATATAGATCTGTCTTTGTTGTGTAGTTATTACCCATAACCCATATCCCTTCTATCACACCTTTGTTTACAAGGAGTTTGCTGTATTTAGGAAAGTCTTCGTGATATTTCTTCACTATTTCGTCCATTATAACTATATCCAACATTTAAATTTTATATTTAAAACTTACTCAAACACTTCATCTTCATCACCCGGTATTTTACCTTTATATAACATCTTATCACCGATACCAATTAGTTCAGAAAATCCTGAATAGAAATGAGCCGGGTTCTGTTGAGCATCAATATAGAGAAAGTTATATCGTTCCATCTGTGAGATCTTGTAATAATTAGCAAAGTTCTTCGGTGCTAAGTCGCTATACTCCTCTTGGAGTTTATCCCATTCCATATTTGATTGCTGACGATAAATCAAAATGTCGGTAGCATTGGAACGAATCATATTACTCACAGCACGTGCAGACTGAACAAAGATCATAATTGATAGCTCATAATGTCTAAACCTTGTGGCTAATGAATTGATAGCATTACTTGATGATTTCTTAAAATCACGTGAAATTATATCATCAAGAATAAGTAGTTGAGTAGGCATATCCTCACGATCAAATGACTTCTGTTTAGCAACTAAATCATCAATCATTTTGTTTTCATAGTGGTCTTCTAATCTAAAAGCATCACCCATGAACTTATACATTTTCGGGTCATTTCCAGCTGTATTAGATATAACTAAAACATCGTCCCAATAATCAGTTCCATACATATCTTCCCGTCTCATCATATTAATTAAACTATTTGTTTTACCACTACGGACTGAGCCATAACCAATCATCATGAATGGTGGTTGTGGAAGAATTGGATTAACTTCAGGATATTTACCAGCGTCTTCCAAGTCCTTAACCTTGTATATTTTAAGACCTTTTGATTTGGATTCCATTATATAATTATCAATATTTTATTATTAATCTAAAAATAACGAATATCAAATTGCTTATATATGAGTAAATTGCTTATATATGAGTAAATTAGAAACAATTACCCCAATAATCATCAGAAGAATTATAGGCTGGTTTACTGGACACAACCCTTAATAGTTTCTGTCGTTCTTTTTCCTTATAACTTTCCTCTTGCTTTTGTTTTTGTTTTACAACCTTCCTTGATTTTCTTAATGTATCATAATCCTGAATTGCTTTTAAGGAGAAGTTCTGTAAGTCTTCTTCCGTATATTTATATTGGTTATTTTGTACAGGTTCAGGTGGGGGCTTCGGTTTCGGTTTCGCTGGTTTAGGTTCTACAGGAGCTGGTAGAGTCTCATGAGTAACTCCCACACTATTCCTCAAATCATCTAATTCTTTATCTTGTTTCATTTTCTTTAAATTTTTGATCTCTTGTTTCTTTTTAGCATTTGCTCTCCTAACAACTAATGCTTTCTTACGTGCTTCAGCTAGTTTCTCCTTTTGTTCTTCAGTCATTACTCGTTTCTTACGTGTCTTCTTTACTGGCTCAGGTTTAGGTTCTTCATAAACAAAATTAGGGTTCACTTCACCCGTTTCTTCATTTACTGGTTCTTTCTCAACTGGTGTTTCTTTTACTTGTTTCATCTTCATGGGTTCGTCTCGGGCATCATCATCAAATACACCCTCCTCAGTTAGTTTAGGTTTCACAACTTCTTGTATTATAACTTCCTCAGGTTCATCACCACCAATAACATCAGGTAAAAAATCCATTATATCTTAATAGATATAATTAAAATTGATAGAAAATTATAAAAAAAAATTAGTGTTGTTTGTGTTATTTCTATTAAATCTTAAATCAAACTTCCTGTTACTTTAAATAATGGAGTTTGACTTTGCTGGAAGTGTAAACATATAACAGTTTTCCCAACTATACCCTTATCAGCCAGTCGCTCCATACTATCACACAAGGAAAGGTGGAGTTCATTTAAAGATAAAGGTTCTGAATTATTGAGTTTCACATAAGTTCTTTGGTGGGGTTCATAAAATAGGGCTGTTCCACTTTCACGATTACTGGTATCAAATCTCGGGACTTGATATAAGATTCTACTGGGTCGTCCAGTTCCCGAGTTAAATGTTGTTTGTGTGAAATTATCCAGTCTTACAAAACAACTAGAACGATCCATCAAATTAGGAATATCATCGCTGGAGAATGTATGAACTGTTATGTCTTTAGCACTTTTGAGAATAGCTCGTGAATGTCCTAATCTACCCTGCATATTAGCACGTCTCGTGTCTTCATAATGAGGTGAACCATCACCGAGTAATACGATGAAACGATAATCTTCATATTGTCTTGGTTGTGATGGAATAGAAGTGTTCTGTACATAGTCATTGGTTTCGTCCCACATAAACTGATTGTAACGTGTATCTACCTCAAAAGCATATTGGGGAGTCCCATTCTGTATCATACGAGCAAACCAATTTCCACGTGGATCACTCACAGCTAATTCGGTATTTTTGTGTTCCATTTTTCTACCATCATATTTATATGTTGAGATAAAACGATCTTTAGTTCTAATCATGACCTTAGGAGTCATACACCAAGTTGTAGTAGCAGATGGTTTTAAATAATTAATAGATGTCCCATCTTTTATTAAAGCATCACTATATGAAGCAACAACCACTGGTTCACCAGGAACTAACTTACCATCAGCTCCATCTTCCTCCATACCGATGAGAGAAATAATCATTTGCTCTCCATCTAGTTCGAACCTTAGAACAGAAAACTTAGCCCAATTACGAGAAAGATTGTATCCATTCGTCCCACTTTGTACTAAATCCCCGTCCTGAAACCGAGTTTCACTGGAAAATGGTGAACCACTCCCGTCGTCATAATATATTACCTCATTCATAGATATCGGTTTACTTTCATCAGTTGTATATTCATTCACCGAAGAATGACCGACTTTTAAGTAATACTGACCACTAACTCCATTAAGTTGTTCTGAATATACAACATAATCATAGAAATCATTATATATAGATAAGTCCCCACCTTCACAATAAGTAACCATACCCCTCTCATCTTTCATACCCCTTGCGAGACCAATAGCCCAACCTGAATTGAGGGAAAACTCGTTGGAACCCGATGGGTCAAATAATCCCGATAAATCAACTTCGAACACACCATTTTGATGAGATAGTGGACGTTTATTTAACCAACAAACATTATTGTTGTCTTCGTTGTTTGGGTTAGTCTCTAAACACTTGATTTGCATTAAATCATCAACTATGGTGACTTCCATAGGTCTATCAACTCCCTTCCCATTATCTACATCACTTTTAAAGCTCCAATCGGTTGAGTGGAAACCAGTTTCATCTTCAGGAGTCATAACAGCCGAAACTCTTAATACAGCACCAGTCCCCGAACCGATGGAGGAATCGGGAGTCAATAAGTCTCCAATTCTATATCCACTTCCACCATTTGCTACTTGGACTTCTGATACCTCACCAGCAGAGTCAACTTCTATATCAAGAGTTGCTCCAGTTCCACCACTGGGGGCAACAGTTGTAGCAACCCCTTCATATGAGTTCTCTGTGTATCCAGTCCCCGAATTATCAATACTAACAATAGCAATCTCCCCGACAATACCTATTCCTGTATTATCTCTCATTTTGTATTTTAAGTTAAACCCATTAAACTCATTCCCACTATGTCCACCACTTGATTGGGTTGTAGCAATAGTTCCAGGACTAGCTCCATCATTATCAACATCAGTTAAATCAGCATCAGGGTGTGGGAATCCAAGTCTCATGGCTTCACTCAATAATTCTGTATAGTCAGAAATATTCACATACGTAGGTTCCGTATCCACATTGATATCAAGTAAACTACACATAATAGGGAATGATGTAGTATCCATTACATCACTTACATCAGGTGTTCCATCATCAGTTGCTTCACCGAAATACTGAAACCAAATGTCTGAAGGATTCACCCGGATTAATCCATCTTTGTTAATTTTAACCGATTGGACGGCTACTTCACTATTAGGTGGGAGCTGTACTGGATTAGTGAGATGATTACGAAACCGATAAGGTGCTTGATCCAAAGCACCCCTATCATACAAATTAACTTCGTCTTTTTGATTGGAACAGATAACCAAACTCATTTATATTCTTTAAGGAGAAAAAAAATAAGTTAAAATAAAATAAAATTAAAATAAGTTTAAAATTTAAATAAGTTTAAAAAAAAAAGGTTAATATTTTTATATTTATAACAATATAAAATGAGTAATAAGAAGCCAGTGACCCCTGTTCCGGATCAGGACAAAACACAATTCCCATTAAGCTCAGTCATGGAAGCGAAACCAAAACAGAAAGAAAGTGATATCTTTGATGCAAAGGCACGTGGAGAGCAGAAAATGAAACGTGTAGCAGATAGTAAAGCAAGCCGAATGAAACGAGCGGAAGAAAGAAAGAAAAACCCGATACCCAAACGAACCAAGAAAACAAAAAATAAGGATAAGTAAATTAAATAAATTGTGATTTTAATATATCATATAATTGATTAAGTTTAGCCATTAATTTTGTTGATCCCCCTTTGTCGGGGTGTAATTTACGACATAACTTATAATAAGTCTTTTTAAGTTCATCTTCTGAATTACTTCTTTTAAGAGAAGCAAATTTATCATTCTCTCTTATTTTGATTTTCTCACCAACTTCTATTGATGGATTTGTAAAGTAATAATTATATTGGTCATTAAAATACTTTTTAAAATCAAAGTGTTTATGCTTTTCTTTATAATACTCTTCAGTTAATTTATCTCTTTTTGCTTGTTTTATAGCACGGCAACCACTACAAAAATTTTGATAATAGATAGGTTGTCCGTGAATACAATGAGTCTTGTATATCCCGTCCATAATATGATATCAATATATTAAATGAAGGTATCAAATCTTATTATAATATAGCATGATTCCTTTAAATGTTTTTATCTATATATTCATACAGACTAAATTGCTTATATATGAGTAAATTGCTTATATATGAGTAAAATGAAAAGAGAAAGAATTACAAAAAGTATAGGATAAAGAATTACAAAAGTAAAGAAGGTTTCATCAAATATTGATTAAGTGGATTGCTTATATATGAGTAAATTGCTTATATATGAGTAAAATGAAATGTTAAAAATGAAATGTTAATTCTTAAATGATTTGAGTAAATCCTTTAATTGTTTATTGTCTAATAATTCTTTTTTGTATTCTTTGAGCCGTCTATCACCATCTTTGATTCCTGTATCAATTGATTCCATATATTCTTTATAGGACTGAGGTGAATATATAATTTTATTCTTTGTTTTGTCTGAAGCCCACCAAGTCCAGTCATCAACAGCCACTCCAAATTTATTGCTAATTTTATCTTTTGTTTCTTGTAAGTTATATAATATTTCATCAAGTTCATCAACTAATTCTTCATCATCTTCATCTATTTCTTCACACATATCATTTAATTGATTATCTAATTTATCAACTAAATCATGAAGATCTTCCATTTGATTTGGTTTAGTATACTTAGAAGGCATATCCTCTATTTGTTGTTGATAGTCTTGTAATTTTTCTTTGCTTGTTTTAGGTTTAATTTCTTCTACAATTACAGCTGGTCTGTTTGCTAATTGTTCATCTTTCTCGGCTAATTGTTTATCTTTCTCAATACAAAGTTTAAACAATTCATAAGTTAAATTAAATGAATCTCGTTTACTATATTCATTCATCTTTGTTTTAAAATTGTATTCTTGCTTTTTAGTCTCAAAGCTCATCTCATCTTTAAATTTAGAAACAAACATATCAATTTTGTTTTTATTCATTTGGTTATTCATTATATATAGGGTATAGATAATAATATTGATAAATCTTTAAGTATAGATAAAAATTACTCATATATAAGCAAATTACTCATATATAAGCATTATTGATTTATTGATTTTAATTATTATATTACTTGATAGTTACTTTACAATTAGTTTAAAATTACCCTTAATTTAAATAGTTGATTTACTGCATAACATTGATATTTGCTCCCTCAATTTGTAGAGTTTTCGTGTGTGAGATAAAATGCTTCCATAATTTATTGTGGTCGGGTGTAGATGATTCTTCATAACGGCATACGAGTCTAATATCTTTCCCACGTCCATCATAAATTGTATTTTCATCTAAAGTTAAGGCTCTCCCAAGAAGGAAATTAGATTTAAAGCTTGAGAAACACCTAGCAACCATTCCATGAGATTGATTGATTGATTTTTCTAATTCTATAATGTGATCCATATTCATACCTTTATCTTTGCTTGAGGATTTAGCAGTTGATACTTTACGAGAAGGAACTATCTTTTGATCAATAATGTAATTATATGAACTTAAGAAATCACCAATACCCGATACTCCACTTCTATCAGAAAAGTTATTCACACCAAACGTAGTGCTTCTTGGGTTAAACTCTAATGTATCAATTAGGTAGGTATCATCACCATCTACATTTTGGGCTGTTGTGTAGACTTTATCATTATCGGTGGGCATAGAAATGATTGACCGAGCCTTAGCATGTTCACAAGGAATGGATAATGCTGTTTGTAGTTCTCCCTTAGTTGCTGAACCAATAACACAAGAAACCGATGGAATATCATACAATATTTGACCACCCGATTTCATTTTCTTTAAAACAGATTGTTCATATCCAGGAACTTCTAATTGTCTCACAACGAGCCGAACCTTAGAAAGCTTGTATTTAGCAGTTGCTAATGCTCCTTGTTTAGCAACAAGTACCCAGTCGGGAATTGAGATAACACTATCAACCGTAACCTCAGCACCACCACTAACCCCATCTATATCTTCTAGAGTGATAACATTATCCTTAGCATATCCCGAACCAGCAGAGACAACAACAACACTTGCTACAGCACCAGCACCATTGGTGTATACATTAAACGTTGCCCCAGTTCCACCAGCTGGAACAGTAGCTCCATCTTGACCGACACCCTTAAACACAGAATTGGCTGTGTATCCAGCCCCACCAGTAGAAACCGATACAGTAGCAACACCTTTAAGAGTAGAGACAATATCCTTGTCGGGTTTACAAGCTGGGAATCCATACTTAACTGGGTGGTCTATACCAGTTCCACCACCATCTTCTATACTAGCAACTACAAGGGAAGGAGTGAATGATGCTACTGACCCAGTGCTGAGCTCTATACATTCCAGTTCCTGTCCAATTTGGAATGGTGAATGTTGGGGGTTTAATTGAGAGTTTTGACCTGTGGTGAAAAGTTGGGCTTGGTCAATACCAGCAATTATTCCAACCGCTAAGTCCATACCAGTTCCAGTTCCAATAACTGATGCTGGTAGAACAATTGAGTCGCCTGGTGCATATCCAATACCAGCTGTTACTATTTCTATAGAATCCAAAGCATTAGCAGTAATCGTGATATTACAAGTAAGACCAGTTCCATTTCCATCAGTTGTGGTTGCTACAGTTTGATCAGCAACATTAGTGTATCCTGTTCCGTTGTTGTTTCTAGAAATCGTAGAAACTCCCGAAGTTCCAGCCCAACCACTACCAGCAGTATCAACACCATAGAATACTGGGTTGAGTGCTTGTCTCCTTGCTTTTGCTGTGCTATCAAGTACACGAAGGACACGTGCATTAGATTCACAAGTCAATTCTATGTAAGTTCCGTTCAGAAGAACATTGGGGACAGCCTTGTTATTATTAGCAAACATACCCATATGAATTGGAATGGAAACACTTGCTTTGATGAAACCAGGTTTATTAGTAGCATCTAGTGTCGTAGTTGGTGGTTTCTCTCGGTTAGCTTGTTCCATAAAAGGAGAATACATTTGATTAGCCTGAACCGACTTAGAAGTTCCAAGAGTTCCACGAGACGATGGTAACCATTCACCACAACCCTCAACAACAGCCCGACGAGATCTCATGGAGTCATTGGTATCATAGGAATATTTAACCGAAACAAACGAAGAATAATGATCCAGAGTTTCTAAAACTTGGGTTCTATTACCAGCATACACAACACATTTGGAGAATAATCCGTTAGCTCCAGTGATACTATCTAAAACAAGTTTGGTGTCTGTTTCAGTTCCAGCACTTGTATCGTGTTCTATAAGAACATCAAAATTTAAGGTTGTATCCTTTCCGGAATACAGGGAAACACTTGGAGGAATGAAAACACCAACAACTTGGTTCTCTTCGAACTCATCAGCTCCATCACACTTGATCTCAATATCAGTCTGTTTGATATTTACTTTATCACCAACGCTCCAGTAAGTTCCGCTCATTTTATATTATCTTTAATATAAAAATTAATAAAAATAAAAAGTTAAAAAAAGAATAGATAAAAACATAATTACCAAAACCACCCGGTAGATTCAGGTTTAGGTTCAGGTTTAGGTTCAGGTGGTTTATTTACATTAACTTTAAGCTCAATTAATGTTTTGATATAACGGACATCTCGTTTCAGTTGGTCAGTTTCAGTTAGAAGACCTTTTAACGTTAGTTGTATATCTTCTAATATATCAATATTCTTTTTCCGTTGAGGCGGATTATCCATATATATAAATTAATAAGATTTTAAAATGTCTCTTAAAAAAACAAAATATCATATAACTTAATATGGACTCAATGGATTTAAAAACACCAAGAACGTTACCTGATGAAAGAATAGAGAAATGGTCAAATGAGATAGAGGAATTACTATCAGAATGGGGTGAGATAGGTTTATGTTATTCTTGGTTACATAGTTACGGAGAACGTAAATATAAAAAGAAATACCATAATATATCTATACCTATTATTGTGATATCCACATTAACTGGAACAGCTAATTTTGGTATGGATTCATATATCCCCAAAGAAAGTAAATCAATAGCAACTGCTATTGTTGGTGGATTTAACATTGCTTGTGGGATACTAGGTACATTGTTATCATTTCTTAAGTATGCTGAAATATATGAAAATCATAGAATATCATGTGTTAGTTGGTCTAAGTTTGCTCGTAATATCCAAATAGAGTTAGCACTTAAAGATAGCAAAAGAAAAAATTGTCGTGATTTCTTAAAAGTATCTCGGGCTGAATATGATCGTTTATTAGAATCATCACCGAATATTGATAGAGATATTATCCAAACATTTAATAAAAAATTTAATGTTGATTATCCAAAAGTAAGGAAGCCCATTATATGTAATGGATTAAAAGAAGTAATTATTTATAAAAGTGATGATGAATGTGAATCTCAAGCTGAACCTGAACCTGAACCTGAATCAATAGAAAAACCATGATTGGTTAATATCTCAATCTTCTGAGGATATTTTTTCATGAATTGATCTATTTTATTAGTCCTCTTATAGTAATAATAAAGGGACTTAACTTGGTTAAATTCTTTATTATTTTGATAGTTTATTTTCTTGGTTTCCTTGTAATGTGCATCATAATGAGCTTTAGCTCTTGCTCTATTTTGCTGAACGAAATTTGGATCATCTTTATTTCTTAAATATTTAGCTCTATCTCTCTCCCTACGTTTCTTGTAAGAATCAATAATTTTTGTAATCTTATCATTATCAAAAATCTCTGTGTTATCGGGACTCATTATATTATATAATAGATAATAATTTTATGTTTAAATATATTCCGCATCAGTTTTTAGATTTTAAATTATAAATAAATATCTTATATATTTATAAATGTCCCTAATACAAAAAAATACATTATCTTTTAGTTGTAGTAAGAAAATGAAATATTTGAGAACACCCAAAGATATATGGAAAGAGTTATCAGAAGAGTTTAATTTTACGTGTGATATGTGTGCTAGTGATGAAAACCATTTATTGGATAAATATTATACAATTGATAATAGTTGTTTGGATAAAGATTGGACTGATGAGGTTGGATATGTACACCCTTTATTTGATGGTAAAATTGGTAAGTTTGTGGAAAAAGCCCATAACAGCAAAGGATTATTTGTTTTTTTACTTCCTGCATCAACTCACACAAGATATTTCCATAGATTCTTTTATAAACGAGATAATGTAGAAATACGATTTTTAGAAAAACCTAACAAGGGTTTTAGATTCGGTCATGATGACGGAACAGAAGAAGACCTTAATAAGATCGGTTATATTAAACCACTAATGGTGTGTATAATGGATAATACTAAAAAAGATCTTACAATAATATAGATAAACATTTATTAAGTTTAATCTTAAAGAATAAAAATCTTATATTATATATAAATGGAAGTGAAAGATTTACCCGAAACAATTAAAAAGGCACGACCCTCAATTAAGGATAGCACACTTAAATCATACATAGCAAACCTAACTAAACTGAAAAAGTTATTTGATACAGACAATTATAAGTTCTTAAATAACATTGATAATGTATTAGAAAAGATAGGAGATAAACATTTTACAACAATACGTAACTATCTTAATGCTATTATTATTCTTTTAATGGCTCTCAATCATGAGGATAAGTATGATAAACTTCTTAAACAATATGTTGATAAACGAGATACACTGAATCAACAATACGAAGATGAAAATGCTACCGGTAAAATATCAGACAAACAAAAAGAGAATTTCATTCCGTATGAAGATTTAGTCAAGATGATAAACAAGATGGGAGATGATCTTAAAGGTTTTAAAAAGAAACAATTAACAGCAAAGGATAAAATGTTATTACAAATATATATTATTTATCAAATTCATATCCGTCTACCAATGAGAAATGATTTAGCTGAAATGGAAGCAATAACTAAACGAGCATATAACAAATTAAGTGTAGAAGATAAGAAAGCAAAGAACTACTTAGTTGTTGAGAAATCAAAGATGTTCATGGTTCTTAATAAATTTAAAACACAATCTAAATATGAAGAGTTAAAGTTTGATGTACCAAAAGACTTAGA
>Ga0181408_1000571_pt1 | contig 11828 bp, 23 predicted proteins | sample 31SPOviralmetaG_FD_130137 | JGI IMG/M metagenome (GOLD analysis project Ga0181408, IMG submission 130137) | Marine viral communities from the oligotrophic San Pedro Time Series (SPOT) site, San Pedro Channel, CA, USA - 31 SPOT_SRF_2012-02-16 | ecosystem: Environmental > Aquatic > Marine > Strait...
AATTCATTAAAAGATACCAGTCCACAAATGAGTGAGAGAGAAGCCGCCAAGCTCAGACAAATAGAAAAAGCTGCAGCAGAAGTACAGCAAATTATTCGAGCTAGAAATGTGTCTGACCCAAACGTCCCCACGCTACAAGACTTCGGACCATCTCAGGGTTGAAAGATTTGTATTTCTTTTTTGGCTTCTTGTTTTATATTTTATTCTTATTATTCGCCATACCTACAATTTCAAAAGAAAAATGTAAGAACATAGGACATCAAAGACCTGGCTACTTTTGTGTAGAGTATTGCAAGGATGGGGAATAGATTATAATCTTATCAGGTGTGTAACTATTTGGCCGATCCCTTCGAACACTAAATCATCTTTACCTTCTTCGACTACGATCATAGTTGGGGTTTGAGTTACACCTATCATTGCCGATAGTTGTTTGACCCATAAATCATTCGCGTTAATTATTATAACCCTACTCATTAGACCTTCCTCTTTTAAAAAGGATATTAGTTTATCACACGGCGGGCAACCTGATTGAGAAAACACAACCCTGTGAGCCTTTGTTTCATTTTTTAAGGCCTGGTTGAGGAATCTTTCGTCCTTGTAAAAGCCGCCAGATCTTAAAACGGTTTGTCCTTCATAGTCTACTGAAAGTTCCGCTGTTCTTACACTGTTTGTAGAAGAACAAGACAACAACAGAGCCAATGAAGCAATAATAAAAATTCTCACTTACCAATCCTCCAAGTTTTATTTTTTTTCTTTATAATTTTGACTTGAACTTCTAAGTCGTCAATTCTATTAGTAAGGGAATACCAGGATGACCCAATACCAATGCTAAGCGTCACTATTGTTATGAGAGTGCCGAGATTTAACTTAACGTTCATACAAGTATGTATGAGTCAGGAATTACTTAAGGTAGTTTTTTATATTTTTGATTTCTTCAAAATGATTGAAGCATAGTGGCTGATAAGATTCTTTGCCGCCGACCTGTACTTCGCTTTCCCCGTCTGCCAATCTCCTTGTGTAAAAAGCATCTTTTTCGCACTTAGCACAAACAGCCGGGCAGATCTCTATTTTTGTTGCAAACGGCATAACCTTGGCAACCTCTGATAATGCATACGGGTGTGATGTTAATTGTAGTGTCGAGACCAGTATTGTCTTGCCGGAAGAAAAAAGTTCTAAGAGGGCATCGGCCGAGTGTGGTATCATAAACATTTCATCAACAGCTATTATATCGAAGTCGGACGATTTGGAGACGATCTCTGCCCCATCTACTACAGAAAATGATTGCACCTTCTGGCCTTTGTGTGTGGACACAGAACCTGTCGAATACCTCTGGTCTATACTGGGCTTGAATAATATAGTTCTTTTGTTTTGGTATTGGTATCGTTCAAGGTCTGCGAGGAGTCTGGTAGTCTTCCCGCCGAACATAGGCCCCGTGTATATTTTAAATTCTGGTATGTTCACTAATAAGATTCTCTGATAAGAGCACCGTTACTCCAGCCTTGCACATAAGGTCCGTCTTCTGATGAGAGTTTTTTGTGAACAGAGATCACATCATTAATGGATAAAAGGGACAGAACTAAAACCTTACTTGAATACATGTTTAATTCATCTAGTGATATTTCATTTCTTTTCAAAAGCTCTAAGTGATTGTTTGGGTCATATATTACGATTACGTGATCTATGCTGTGGAAGTCTCCTATCCACTTTTCCATCATTTCTGCATAGGATACGGCGTATGACGTGTGAAAGTGAAACGGTTTCATTTTGAATGTTTGTCCGCAATTGTTTGAGATGCCCAAGCATCTGGTTTAACTTTGCACTGAAACCCTGCTCCGGCAACGTACCCCTTGAGCATATCAGCATATTTGGAAGTTCCCTTTTTGGCCTGAAACGGCGATATATCAAGGTGCAACTCCATACGATCTGGGTCTATGTGATAATTTTCTCTTAAAAACTCTGCTAGCTCTACGGTTCTTCTTACTTCTTCTGTTATTCTTGTTGGCAAAGTTCTAAAATAGTTTTTCGGAATATAATCTCTTGCGAAGAAATACTTGCTAGAGATACCTCTACCGTAAACACAGATGACAGTAGCGAACGTTATTTTATGTGAAGCTGCAAAGGAGTCCGTCCCTATAAAGAGTTTAGCGCCTTTGTTCACAAACCGACTACAGATCCTGACGATCGATTCTAAATCAACATCATCGCCAGAAGCGCTCTTCCATTCCATTTTGGAAAATTCATTTATCGCAGGTATCTCACCCATTCGTATGGCCTTCGAGTCTTGATGTAGTCTACGACGTGCTCATTGCGGTACGCCTCCATTTCAAAGGCAATAGACCTGTATGCATCTTTCCTGCCTTTCCATCCTAACCTTATCACATTTTTCAAATAAAAGAAAACATAAAGCACAAAAAAGCCCACAAACAATAGTTCTTTTTGCTGGGCCCAGTGGATAGATTCGTGTTGCTTTAGGCTTTCTGTAAATTTATCACGACACCAAACAAATGGGCCTATATTGATTGCCCATATTGTTATTGGTGCAAAGTAACTTAAAAATACTGGCACTTTGCTATCTTCTATAAAGATTGGTAATTTCATAAGACCCCCTTATCTATTATATGAAATGTAATTGCCAGGTTCACCCAACACTGCGACCAATAAAAGTCCAACCTGGGTCTCTGCCGCGCACTTCCTCTTCGGGTTCCTTTTTCAGCACGGGCTCTGGCTCTGGCTCTGGCTCTTTTTTCGCTTCAGGTTCTGGCACCGGGCAGGATATTCTTGCCCACTTACAAGCTTCTGGCATATCATCATACAACAAAGGTCTGCCATTGGGATCAACAGCTAGCCAGACCTGCATCTGTGCAGCAATAGGAAAAGTTTGGTGAAACTTCTTGTCAAGAGCGACCACCTCACCCTTAGATAATGGGCGGCCTAGTATTTGAGCAACTTTCTTAAGTTTTGATTTACTAGGCGCACCACCCGGCAACTTTTTCTCGTTAACAAACCCACGCCAGTTTTCCATTATTAGTTTCATTTAGCAGCAACCTTTCTCACAAGCGCAACACCCACAGCAGCAGCAGCAGTGCTTAGCATCGAACAGTTTAACTAGTTTATGTAAAAATTTCTTCATTAGAAGTCCTCCGTTGGTTTATACTAGTAACTAGTTGCTTAGTCTTTGATATTCGGATACAAATATTTTTTAGCTATCTTCTTAGCTTCTTTGTTGTCACTAGGGAAGTGCGCACCTCTGATAATTCTAGATTTCTCTATTTTCTCAGCAATATCAAAAAAAGATTGTTGGTGATCTGAGTGTTTGTCTGATAAATAGTATGCCATAGTCCAAGCCTGAGCAGTGTGCCCACTCGGAAAAGATGGTGAATCATCAGAATCTGTCTTTATCGACTTGACGTCATACCCAACTAAGTGTCCAAGTTGTTCGGGACGGGGCCTGTCATATCTTACTTTCAATTTTAAAGTAATTAAAGAAACGTCGCTATAAATCTCTTTTAAGAGATCTTTGTCATAATCCAAGCCTTCGCTATCAAGGTACTTGAAAAACATCCGCAGAGGCTTCTTGTCGGCCTCTCGAAGCTCATCCCTGTCCATTTCCGTGTTAGTTGTCATTGCGTTTAGAACTTTTTTAAGTTCTTGCCTGGTTGTTTCACTATCGTTATCGGGAAATTTAGATATCGGAAGATCAGACAACCTTATATCTATGACTTTTGGTGACTGAGATAGTTGCTTTTTAAACGATCGGTCTTTTATCTCGCCAAACTTAAGATTCTTGATATCCTTTTTTTTATTCTCGGATAAGAAGTTATTCCAATTTTCCATTATGAGCTTCATGAAACAAACAACCTCCCTGCCGATTTGAGTTTTTGCATTGCTTCTGGCACGTCTTTTTTATACATCTTTGTTGTTGAATCTCTGTACCAGTTTGGACCATCCTGTGAAATAACTCTGGACTGGTCGCAGTCATCAGATCTATCATCTGGTGTCAACTGCGGAACCGTTAAATTGGCCGCGCCTCGCTCGCGATTAGTGTCCATCTGTCGGGTATCAACTTCACCTCGGTCGGCATACTTGTCCCATACGGCTTGTGCATCTTTTGACACTGAAGACCTATCGGATGTTAAACCTCCACCATTCTGGGATGCGTACTCAATCGCAATCTCGTAAAGAAGTGGACCCCACCCTTTTTTTGATTCACTTCCAATAACAGTCCAACCTCCGAAACACGGTCCTTCGTGGTCTTCTTCCGTTTTCATGATATCAACTTCTCCGTGGGGATAGTGCTTTTTGTCACCAATTGCGTCATTGTAAGTTAACTCGGAATATTGTTGTGTCTCGGCATCTTCAATACGAACGTACCTAATGCTTTTTCCGAACGAGGCATCGCTAGAAATGGCAATGCCAACGTCGGGCATCGAAAGCACCATATCAAGCTGCTTTTGAATGCGTGGGTCAATGTCCTCGTTGATAAACTTGCGCCAGTTTTCCATTATGAGTTTCATACAATAAATAGTTTACTTTTCATATATGGACATATATCTTTCACCGCGATCACACAACATAGTAACAACAATACCGACAGGATCCTTAGCTGCGACATACCTTTCAGCGGCCAGTATGTTCCCACCGGAGGATATACCAACAAGCAATCCTGTTTTCTTTATGAATTCTTTCGCTCTGTTTATTGATTCTTCCGTCCCAACATTAATAATGCTGTCCATATCTTCAGAGGAGGCCAGGAAATCCTTACCATCTGCGATTCCCTGGATGCCGTGTGGTGATTCTTGGGGCTTCACCATACACACATCGACGCTAAGTTTGTTTTTAGACACGTATTTCCTGATGCCTTCTATCGTACCGCCGGTACCTGCACCGTGAATGAAAGCAGACCAACTACGATTTGTAGTTATAACTTGTTTGTGAATTTCTGGCGCTGTCTCTCTTTCGTGACATTCAACATTAAGAGGGTTGTCGAATTGTCTTGGAGACCAGGCCTTCGAATTTGCCATAAGATAAGCATCACGCATACCAATTGCAGCGAGAAAATCATCATTCGGCGCATCGATTATCTCGGCACCGTATATTCTCATCATTTGTTTTCGCTCTTCGGACATATTCTTAGGCATAAATATAACACACCTCATCCCCAAAGAAGCGGCTGCCATAGCGAGCGCGATTCCAGTATTGCCACTAGTTGCATCGCACAATATCGCATCCTTCTTAATGTTGCCCCAAAGTTGAGCTTTCCTGATAACATAGGATATCATTCTATCTTTAACGGAACCGGAAGGATTGACTGTCTCTAATTTTGCGTATATCCGGTCAGAGACTCTAACAAGAGGAGTGTTTCCAACTAATGTTCTTAAGTTTTGCATATTCCTACTGATCACCTTTACACTGCCACCCACAAATCAACAACTGCAAAAAAGCCACTAAAGCGATCATAGCTGATAAAATATTGCATCCCATACATTTTACTCCTTTTTTAAAATTTTTTCTATCTTTTTTATGTAATTTCTCATATAATGATCACCAATCGACTCATTGAACAGGTTAGACCAAGTTCCAGTAACCAGCATTCGGTTTGCGTTGTGTTTGCTGAGCCACAACCAGTGTCCGCCTGGTTTTAATATGACTTCAACCCCAACGTGACGATAAATACCGTGTATTGCGGAGATGATTGTTAATGGCGGGACGAGTGGAACAATATCTTTGTTATCTACAATCCGTGTCAATGGTAAGTCCCAATATTTCTTTACGCCTTTTTCATTTGTCACTTTGGGTTGCCCAAATGTGACACATTCTTCCAAACTTCCTTCAACTGAGTACATCATAGATAGAATTGCAGCGGCAGCACCGCCCAACGAGTGGCCAGTAACGCGAATCTTGTACCCTGATATCAATTTTGGCTTAAGATCGTCATACACGGCCAGTGCGAGCTTGTGAAAACCCTTATGAACCCATATTCCCAGGAGAGGATCTTTCTCTTTTAGGTATTCTGCATCAAGTTTTACGTTTGTTTTGTTTGCGGTACCTTCAATTGCGACCCAATGAAGTTTATTTTTGTGATCGGTGATCAAAATGACGCGAGATTCGACACCATCGAGCACTTTTGTGTACAATTCATCTCCAAAACCGGAAATTTTTTCAGATTTCACGTCTTTTTCGCTTTTGTAAGAGAGATCGCTAAGTGTTGCGTACTTTTTGACACGAGGCCAGTCAATTTTGCCTTCAGCATCCTTGATTCCCCAGCAGGACTGCAGCAAAGGACCGCAGCCCCAGACAAAGGCGACGACAAGACCGAGCGATAAAATGAACTTAAGCATAAGAAAACCTCCAAAACGTGATGTTATAGGTAGTTTTCTAGAAGGAAGATGGTCGCGTTTTCGCGATTTTTCGCGAGAAAAATTTTTTATAGAGTAAGCTTCTTGGTAGGGTTTTGCTCCATCCATTCACGAATAAGCAGTGCTATCTTTTCATCTAGCTCTTCTTTGTGGTCATCCGGGATAACATCCCACATTTCATCCGAATTGCGGAGTGCCTCCCAAGGTAGTAAAGTTTTATTATTGATTCCAACACAAATTATACACATATTATTCCCTCCAAGGACAATGACGGCAAGTGTTACGACAACACCATCCGCGACCAAGTAAGTACATCTTTGTTAAAACATTATACCCTATAACGGGGTCAAAGTAAATCTTTTTGTTTAATTTACACGCGGCATCGTGGAGATCGTCGTAATATTGCCGTTTATTTGGGTTGGTCATTCAAACTAGGCGATAGCCTCGCCGTGATTTGCGATTAGTTGGTCGAACTCCTCTTCTAATTCGATAGTCATTGCGTTCAACAGCCCTCCTTGGTTAGCTTCTCCGCCATCCTGATCAGATATATCAGAGCGAATTACGTTTGCTGCAGCAGAAGCGTTACCTGCCAAGAGGGCTTGAATAGCATCATCGTACCTAGGAAGGACGTAGTAGCCCATTTCGGTCAGTTGATCCGTAAAAGCATCGATAATCGATTTGGCACTTGAAGCCAGTTGGTAGTTTTCGTAACCACTGTCTACTGGGGTTTGGGCATCGTCGTTAGGGTACCCTTCGTTAACAAATTTACGCCAACCTTCCATTATCAGCTTCATAACCTTATACCCAACTTCTTAAGGCTAGTACCCTTTGTTAGCAGGTATTGATTTAGTTTTTCGTTGAATTGTGGATCTTCCATGTGAGCCGCGTCAGCAAAATCGGATTCTGGACTATCATCCCATTCAGCATCTGGAACCTCTTCAGGATCTCTAAGGCCCAACGCCTTCTCTACCATGTCTTTTATTTTCTTATTTTGGTGCTCCATTGCAGATTGCTCAGCAGCACCTTCGTTGAATTGTCCGGTTGCGCTAGCTACTACTGTATCGTATATTTCTTCGAGTTCTGCATCTGGCATCACCATAACGATTTTAAGCATCTCATCTTTTAAGATCTCTTTCTCATCATCATTCAAATAAGGTAGTGCGATACTCATTAGAGTGTCTAAGCCAACAGCGGCAAATGCCTTTTCCATTGCATTGCTACCCTGTAATGCATCCATTCTTGAGAAATTTTCTCTGACCGGGCCTTCCAATACTTTCGTTAGCTCTTCTTTTACTAGTTTTCTTATTTTGTCTTTAATTGATGCCATCTTTAATCTCCTAAAATTTTTTTGGCCATTTTTTGGCTACCCTATAAATAGTCGTTTAACTCTAATTGTCCGAATCGTTGTTCGATCCTGGTAATATTTTCTCTATCCGCAAGGAATATAACGCTGTATTTGGCACTATAAGCTTTCTGTCTGTTTCAATCAAGTGAAAAACTGTCTTAGTTGGCGTTTGTCTGATTATTCTTGCTTTTTTAGTACCGCCGATGTATACTATATCATCAACATCGAAATCGTGGCCGAACATAAACAGTAGTCCATCCAATACATTGCTTACTACGTTCTTGAACAAGAGGACCGCAATTGCTGCTAAGAACATCCATCCGTAGTGTCCCATTAGATTTGAAACTACTGTTTGGGTTGCCTTGATTATCTCTTCTGGTGAGTCCATTCATATCCCCTCCTTTCCGTGTAAGGTAATTAGCCAGGCGGATATTCGAAATCTCCAAAATTTCATAGCGATAACGCGAACGGTCTTAGCACACTCCGTGCCAACCGGCCGCATGGGAGATAGATTCGGGAGTAGGGAGAGGGGGGGGGAGGGGCCCCCCGTTAGACGTTTTTCGATTCGGGTTTATTCAAATCAAGTTAACCTTTTTTATTCGCAAGGATCCAGGCGTTGAGGCGCTCACCGTAGGTCGGTGTGTCCTGGTGCACGTATACCGGAACGCGGGCGGTATACTTGGCTGTGATAGCTCGTGCGAGCTTTTGAGCCGTTGCTCTGTTATGGCAGATAGACAGCGCTTCGGGCTCAGCTCTGTGAATTGCGACCTGATCGGCTACCGTCCAAACGTCGTTGGTTCGGTCGTGAATCACTCGTGCGATCTTTGAGGTCTGAATCATAATGTCCATTTTAGTATCTCCTTGTTGGTTGTATAGGTAAGACGGGGCTCAACCCCGTCTATTCAATATTTTAATAACTTTTATTTTAAGTATATCGTTCGTGATCCGCTCAGTGTACCACCGATGTCGAGTACCGCTTCGGTCATGACCTTCTGAGCATCAATGACCGACCCTAGGGCGAGGCACATCAGCTTGTGAGTCTCCAGTGTTATTTCTTCGCCAGTCTCGCCATCCTTGCGACGTGGTGAGAAGTGGGTATCAATATCCTCGTTGAGGCGTTGTAGTTTTTGCTGAGCCATTGATAGCTTCATCCGGGCTGCGTTGATCTGTTCTTGTACTGTCATTTGATTGTCTCCTTGTTGGTTGTATAGGTAAGACGTAAATCAATCAATCTTATTCAAAGTATTTAATAAAGTTTTTCTTTATAGTGTCGCGGGTCCATTCGATAGCCGGCACCCTTGATGCCATCAGCGGGCAATACTCGTCATGCCCCTTGCCAAGCACAGCGTGAACTATTTCATGGCACACTACGTGCATCAGGTGTCGCGAGTCAATCGAGGTGTCAACGATGTAGACCTCGTTGGCATTGAGCACAGCGGACCCCATGACCGGGTTGTGTCGATCGGTCTCGGTGATGCGTACCCTGATTCGGGGTAGCTCGTATCCAATCTCGCGTAGCCATCGTTTAGCGGTGTAGATGCAATCCATAACAGGCCGTCGCTCGTTGCGGTATACCCTATCATTCATGCCCTTGACCCGTTGATCAAATCCCGGTCGGTTCCGACGCTTGACACATCGTGATCGGGTGTCGTCTAGAATCGCGTATAGTTCATCGCTGTCGTATGCTGCTTCGAATGGTGATCCCATTGTGTTACCCCTTGTTGGTTGGTTCTATTAGTAAGACGTAACTGTATTAAAGTTATTCAATGTTATATCACTTTTTTTTATTTTATCACTCTCGCCTTTTTACGGTGGCTTCCGTCGTTAGGTGTTAATGTGCTAACGCCACACAGGGAGCCGTTAAAGTACTAACAGGGTTGACAATGGTCGGGGGATGTGTTAGAATGTTAACGCGTGTACTAGATCAACCAACAATACTAGGCACTAGTTAACACCCCTTAACACTTATTGACACTCAATCCCCTGTTAATACTCTAACGGCTACGACTATAAACTATTTCTTTCTCTTTAGCCTAGACCAACTGCTAGCCATTGAAGGCTTGCGATTAATTCTCTTCTTTCTAGTTTTTGGCATAAAAACACCTTTCAATATTATTAAACTTCAAACAGACTTGATCACTCGATCGCTCTATGGTGCCATCATTAAACTTTAAAGTTTGCACAGTTGGTTGTGTGCTACCGCAAGCTGTCAACACCATAACGCTCAGTACTAGTAATGCTTTCATCTATAGGCCTCCTAGTTGGTTCTATTAGTTAGACGTGAACTAGTTCGATCTATTCAATGTTTTATCGCTTATATTTAAAACGATCCACAAGCGTAACACCGTCTGAGATATAGTCACAACTTAATACCGCTTTGCTTACGTGCTGGCTAGTAGTCATCGATTGCATACCGAGAGTGGTGCCGGCTCTATAGTCAAATAAAATCTTCTCACCCTTCTCGTTGGTGTCTCCAATCATTAAAGCATAGCTATATAGCTTTGTACCGTCTGTAGTGTAAGAGCCATTGCCATTCTTAGCCGCTTGGTTTTTCTCCCAATAGTAAGGGATGTTCTCGTTGGTTGTCTTTCGCATTGTCTACCTTCTTTCAAAAGTTTTTATTAATGTCTGCGCCTTGTTCTCTCCAGGTTAGACGCAGACTATTTAATTCTATTCAAAGTTTGTTTAACTTTATTTGATCACTAGTACTTATACCCTTGATAGTGACATTCGCCTCTGCTGATTGCCACGTCTCTACTGTGTCGCATCTTGGCGTACGCTGTCGACCATACGTCGGCATGCTTGTCAAGAACTCTTCGCAAGTGGTACGTCGTTGTGCGAATATCGTACTGGGTACCGCTGCAAAGATCCCCTGAATATTCATAGTGCTGACCTCTGCGAGTGTCACCCGTGATCAACCCCTTTTCGAACAAGCCTTGAACCGCCTTCTGTATCCGCAATCCGCGAGTCGTGCGGGTACCTGTGTTCGTATTCGTTCGCGTGACCAAGCCGGTCGTTTGGTGCGTAGCGTGAGAGTTCTTTACGATTGTCTGTAGAATTTGCCATTCTGTTTTATTGAGTTTCATCTTATTGTCTCCTCGTTGGTTGTGATGGTAAGACGTAAGCCATTTAATTCTATTCAAAGTTTATTTAACTTTATTTAACTTTATTCAATCTCTACCGCTTCACAATAAGAAATGTATTCGCCCAACGCGACCGCCAAGCGACCGTACAAGTTTTCATGATGTGTTGCCACTGCGCGCACCGCCTTCGATGCCTCGGCTTGGCTGGGTCGCATGTCTTTAAGCTCATCGAATATTGCTCTGCGGGCAGCATCGACTAGTCGAATTGCCATTTCTTCGGGTGTCATCTTGGTTGCCTTTCGTTGGTTACACTAGTTAGACGTAGGCCTTCTAATTCTATTCAAACTTTATTTAACTTTTTTCAAACTTTATTTAATTTAACCATCGAGTGTTTGATTCTGCCTTGATACGCTTGATTAGGTCTGCACTCAGAATCATCTTTATCTGTGTCCAAGGGATTGTACCGTTGACATCATCCCATAAATCCGACACTGGTAAATGCCCCGTTACGCTTGCACGCTCTAACCTATTCTCAAACTCGACCGTCAAAAGGTTACTCAATTCGCTGTACTGACTCATATGCTTTATCCCTTCGTTGGTTACATTAGTTAGACGCAGAGCATTTAATTCTATTCAAAGTTTATTTAACTTTATTTGCCCATGCCCACCATTTTCCCGATGGGCGCGAGTATAGTCTGAGGTCTTCGAGGTATCGATAGCTTTGCCCCCATTGCCATCTTACAAGGGCGCTGAGACCCCTGACTTCTAATACTTTGCCGGTGCCGGCGGTGAGCGTCATTGTCTTGTCTGCTTCGATAAGCTCCGGCGGATGCGCCACGATATCCCCGATTTGAATTTGAATTGGTTCCATTTGCTTTATCCCTTCGTTGGTTACACTGGTTAGACGTGACTGTTCAGAACTTATTCAAACTTTGTTTAACTTTTATTTTAATACATCGCCATCATCAATATCATCATCGCGCCAATCATAGCTAGCGCGATCGCTCCAAGTGTATCGTCTAGGTTCATGATGCCTGCTCCAAT
>Ga0181408_1000574_pt1 | contig 11810 bp, 12 predicted proteins | sample 31SPOviralmetaG_FD_130137 | JGI IMG/M metagenome (GOLD analysis project Ga0181408, IMG submission 130137) | Marine viral communities from the oligotrophic San Pedro Time Series (SPOT) site, San Pedro Channel, CA, USA - 31 SPOT_SRF_2012-02-16 | ecosystem: Environmental > Aquatic > Marine > Strait...
ATCTACTTTCTTTGTGCTTGATGTAATATCAAACGGTCCTAAAGATGAACTTGCTGCAGTGTCATTTGGAAAATCTCTTAAGTTTAATGTTACTCTAGTTGTTCCTGTTTGTGATACAAAGTCAGGTATAAATCTTCTTATCTTCATTAAGAACTCTCCGTCTCCTCTAAGATCAGGTATAGAAGAAGTTGTTCCTCTTTGAACTCTTTGCGTTATGTCAAAATCTCCAGATAGTATATTAGCTGTAATAGCAGTTACTGTACCACCTTTAACTTGATCAGTTCCTGTTTCGTGTTGATAGTATGTTGAGATACCGTCTGTATTACCTTGTACATATGTGGATGAAGTAGCACCTTCTACACCATCAGCATCATATTCTAATGCATGTGGATTACCAAATACAGCTGAATCTGCCCAAGCTGTTCTAGCTAAAGTACCCACTGTCCATATTGGTCTTTGTGGTGAAGAGTCAAAATAGTTATAGCAAACCATTTTATTTACAACCGCAGAGTTTGAAGTTGGATAGAACCACATAATTTCACCAAACAAGTTATTAAGACCTGCTGCAATCATTTGATTACCAGAGTCTAGATTAATATCATCGTATACGAAATCCTCTACCAAACAAGGTAATGATTCCAAAGCACCAGCATATCTAAAGAAACCATTCTCCGACATCCAGTATGCAGCGCCATCTACTTCTACCGCTGCGTTCTTACCAACCAATCCACAGTTCGTACCTACTTGTACAAACGAGAATGTAAAAGGTTGACCAACAAAACGCATTAAGAATAGTGCTGTGTCTGTGTATACATAGATTGCATCTCTACCTCTAATCGCTCCCATGATCCGTGATCCGTCAGCCAGTCTCTGTGTACCAGCGTCATTGGTTGCTGTAGGTGTGTAAGTGTTAATATCCTCAACTGCAGAGAATCTAATAAACATATCATCTTGTGTTGATTGATCACCAATTGTTGTTTCTGTACCAAAAAATACTAAGTGTCGATCTGGTGTAGATACAAGCATGTGTCTTGATGCTGTTGGTGCATTAGATATAATCGTGGCTCTAGAGTTAGTAGCATCGGTAGCTGCAGAGTTCCATTCGAAACACTGACCATCGACAATTAAACAAATTGCTTTGTCACCAAAGTTATCAATAGACCACATACCAGGATCAACAATTAAGTCTCCTGATGCTGCCTCACCCCATGCAATAAATTCAGATGTATCTGTAACTGTGGCTCCAGCCGAGTGTGATGCTGCTGTCGTGTTTCTTACACCTCTTGTTACACCAGTTAATGTGTTTGTAGATATACCTGTGTAAGATATTTCTTCTGTGCCTATCTGTATAAAGTTTGTACCTGATGATGGAAACTGTGATGCATCATTTAATGTTATTGTTGTTGTAGAAGCATCTATGTCTCCTGATAAAACTGTAGTAAAAGCTCCCACTTGTTGTCCACCCCAAGATCCAAGAGACCAACCGAAACCTTGTGATTGTACATCTGGTCCTACTCTAAAATAATGTTGAACTCTAATACCACCCGATTGCGTTGCACCAGATCCTGTTTCTGCTGATGGCATTGTAATGGTAATCGTGCTTGATGTAGGAACCGTTGTAGCCATAAATCTTATGTCATCAAAATCAGATGCACCAAAGTTTGAATTTGTAATAGAGGAGAAGTTATCTAATAAAACAATATCTCCTGCTTGAATACCGTGGTCACCAGAAAAGTTTATAGTAACAGTTGCCGACCCATTAGTTGTGCTAAATGCGTTTGATAAAGTGTTTGTAGATTTGATTGGGTGTATGTCATAGAACACACCACCTGAATAAGCATACAATATTCTGTTTGATCCTATAATAGAATACTTTCTACCTGTGCTATTAGTAAATTGATGCAAGGCTCTTGCTGCACCAGTCATATTATCGGCACCTAATTGCTTCCAACCACCTATCTTTTCAGGTGTTTGATATCTAAAACGAACGTTATCACAATCAATCCACTGTCCCTCAGCAGTTGTGGCTGTGATTTGTTTATTGATTCCAGGTGCAAATCCTATCTTTTGTAGCATAGATCTCCAGATTATATTAGATTGCGTTGATATTCAACGTTATTTGACTATTCCTAGCATAGGTCTTTTATCATACAAATTAGACTTTGCAAACCTTCCATCTGCATGATTATAGTGTAAGAATACTTGACCACATAATTGGCCTTCAAAAGGCTCTCTCCAGTGTTCTAACTCACAACCAGAGTAAATAAGCATATCTCCTGGTTTTAGATCTACCTGTATGCCTTTGGGTGCACCAGGCTTATGTATGCCTTTATACTCGTCTATAACGTTGTCAGACCCCGTAGGATCGATAAATATAGGCCAGTTATCTCCACCTAGGTTTAGTGTAGTCGATATCTCACAGCTTGGTCTATCTTTGTGTCTTTTTAATTCAGCTCCCTTTTCATAGACTCTAGCGTAAGAATAAGTGGGCACTAAATTTAGACCAGTTTTTTCTCCCATCACAGGAAGCACTTTCATAAGTAAAGTCTCCATAACATGATCAGCGTAGATAGAATAAACTCCAGGTACTTGTGGATCATCCCATCTCCCATGCAAAGGACTTTTGGCTATAATATTGTTTTCATACATGTAGTTAACAGCATCTCTTTTAAGTAAAAAATAGTTATAGCAAAAGTTTGCTAGATCGTATGATACTGCGTTTCTTATAACTGTATATTTATTAAAAGCCATCTTGTAAAAAATTAAAACTTACTGATATTCTTATATCATCTGATTCACTCATTTCAACGCAATGCTCTAACCAAGACGGAAACATTATAGCTCTGTTCTCTTTAGGTTCAATATGTATTTCAGGTGCTAGGTGTAAAGGTACTCCGTCTCTTCTAGCCGGTTTGATAAAATGTGTTCCTGGTCTAGGGTCATTTATTTTTAATAGCCCTGAGTCTTTTGGTGCTTTTATATAATATGCCCCGCTAAAGAAACTATTAGCATGTACGTGAGATCTATTTAAACTTCCTTTATAATTTATATTAGCCCACATATTACCTAATCTAGGTTTTCTTTCTAAAAACTCTTCTTTATATATCTCACGTTGCATTCTATATAATTCATCAACAAGCGGCTTAAATACAGGTATGGTATGCATATTTGTTTTGCTATGCCATCCATTTACATTTGTCTTCTTAAGACCCTCATCTTTTTTAGACCAATCTATAATTTGATCTGCTAAAAAATTAGTGTCTAATTTAAAATCGTCTGCATAGATAAAGGTTGGAAAGAAAGCTTCTTTAATCATTTAAAAGGTTCTCCACCAAACCATACCACTAATGATTTTCTAACACCTCTTGTTACAGGAACAACTCTATGGTTTATAAAACTTGCGAAGAACACAGCGTGTCCTTGTTTAGGTGATATAATATTACCTGGTTTTTGTATTTCTAAACCACCACCTTCAAATTCATTGTCAGCTGATAAGATTAAGCTCATTGATATTTTTCTAACAGGAGGTTCTTTACTCATAATAGTATCTAAATCCATATGCCAATTATAAAAACCGCCTTCAGGATATTCTGTGTATTGAGCATTTTCATTTAACTCCATGTTTTCAAAACCAAAATGTCTTTTATTGGTCATGTACATAACTTCATAAAGTTTGTCATACATGGGTTTAGCCTCCGGGTTATTAAATGGAATCCAACTAATATGTGATACTCTTGTTTTAGTATCATAGACTCCTTTATTACCACCGCCTACTTGTGCATTTTTTGGTGGCATAGATCTACCTATTCTAGATACAATATCACATTGTTCTGGTGTAAAAATTGGTGTTGTGGTTTGAACTACGTACGATTTCCAGTTTGGTTCTTTTTTAATCATTCTGCTCCTCTGTTTCTAATTGGGTCATATTTTACATCACAGTTTGCTGCTAACGTTCTCCTTACTTCGTTTGTAGAATTAAAGGGAAAAACACAGTGTCTAACATCATATGGAAAAACATAAAAATCTCTAACTTGTAATCTAGGTGCATAATCGACGTGAGCAAACTGACCGGCTGAATTTCCTAGTATTTGAAGGGAACCATTTGAAGGAGAGTCCTCTCTTGAGTATTCTTTTCCATAATGAGAAGGAAGGCTTAAAATCATCACAGACGACAAACCTGTAAACAAATCTCCTTGGTGTACATGAATAGGATTGTATTCATGATCTTTCATTTCATTTACCCAAATAGAAGTGAGCTTTACTTCATAGTCTTTAATCTTATTAAAATCTAAATAAAATTTATAAACAGAATTAAACCACTCTAATACGTTTCTCGGTAGTTTATTATGTCTTACCATTTTAGAAGTACTTTCTCCCTGATAAAAAAGAGAATGTTCGTTTTCTATTTTACCCACTAATTGTTGATTTGCTTTATGTAACGTTTTAAAATTAGACTCATACGCTTGATTAATTGCCACAAATATATCTAGAGGCACTTCAAATCTTAAAACAGTTTGTCCTAACCAAATGTATTTAAATTTCATAACTTCTTCTTTATCTCTTCTATAGTATCTAAGTAATTATAATCTTTTATTTCAAAATGGCAATGCTCTGGCTTTTCAAACATTTTGTTTGTATCATCAAACCTACCTTTTTGAATTGTATTCATCCACACCCTAACATCATAATCTTGTCTGTCTGTATCATAAGGACAAATAAAATCTACAATCGCATGACCATCTACCAACGCAGATAAACAATCCATTCTTTGTGCTTGTCTTGTTCTACCCTCTGCAGAAAAATCCCAATCGTTGAACATCTTTCTTATTTCATCAGCATTAAAATAAGCATGACCTGCAGATAGCTGTCTTGCAAAGGTTGTTTTTCCAGATCCCGGTAAACCAAATACTAATATTCTCATAATCTTATATGTCCGTATTTATCTATAATACTTTTAGGTATCATTTTTTTGTATGGGTTTTCTTCTAATTCTAGTCTTCCTGTCTTAATAGTGTGTAGATTTTTACCAACAACAGTATCATCGTAACCTAGTCCGTTTAAAGTAAATTGATTCAAAGAATGAAAACGATGTGGATAGTAATCCATTTCTAAAAATTTATATATACCTTTTATTGTAGGTTCAGGTTGTGTCACTAAATCTTCATATCTAATAAAGAAACAATGTTTTTTATTTTCAGGTTTCATTGCATTTTGTACACCTTTTAATTCTTTTGCAATTGATCCTTCATCACTCATCAACAAATGTAATTTTTCTTCAATGTTTTTCTTACCGTATTGATTAGGGTATGCCGTAGGTTCATTTTCAAACCATTTAATAAATGAAGCAAGCACGTCTAACAAATCTCTCCACAAAACAATACATTTAACAGGTTGACCTAAATGCTTTTTAAGCAGCATAAAATTACCTCCAGTCATTGCAGGTCCCCTATCAATTATAACATCCTGTGACCAGTCTTTGTAAAAATTATAATAAACAGAACTTAAAACATTATCTAAAGATTTATGGTCTTGGTAGTTTTTAAACACGTCCGTTTCTTTAAGAAGAAATATATCCTTCATTATTTCTAATGTTATTGAATTAGCAGTACAAGCTACTTCAGGATTTTGGTTCATGATCGAAGCAAACAATGTGTTACCCGATCTTGGCATAGCCATGAGAAAAAATATTTTTTTACTCTGACTTAATAGTTCCACTTCCTTGATTCGAAATGGCTTGTTTTTTATCGTGCCCCAGTTCATTATCTTTCTTAACTCTTTTAATTGTTTCTAGTTGTCCAACCACATTAAATACTTCAGGTTGAGAAGATCCTTCAGTTAAAGTTTTAACTTTATTGTGCATAATTTTGCCATAAGACTCTAATTGATGTGTGTTAACATCTTTAGTATCAAAACTTCCGTCGTTAAATTCTTTCTTAAGCTTAGACCACATTTTTAATTCTCTCATTCTATCTTTAGCAACTAATTCTGAGCTGGCTTGATGGTATCTTTTTTCATCAAGATCGATTTGATATAACTCTCTTTTATATTCGTCTTTTTCTTCTTCAACTTTCTTTTCAAGTCTTTTTATTTTAGCTTCATTTCTTCTATATTCAAAAGATAAAGACATTAAGTTTTCTAGAAAAACGTTTTGTTCTCTAACACACTGCCAATATTTAGCTGCTCTTGTTGGATATTTTAAATCTTGTAATACTGATATTCTAGCTTCTGTCTCTGTTCTAAAAATTTGTTTTTTAGTCCAAGTATCTCTAAGTTCACCCACCATATTTTTAAATTCTGCCACGTCTTCTTGTGGTAAAATATTATGAAGGTAATTTTCTTCTTTTTCAATTAAAGGTTTTATATTGCTATATTCTTTATTCATTTCTAATTTCTTTATATCTTTTAAAAAAGATAAGTCAAATACTAATCAGTATCAATAGTGACAGTTGAGAAAGCTGCTTCGTTCCATTCAAATACTGTATTAACAATACCTGGAGAATAACCCCCTGATGCTAAACCTGCGCTGGTCGTTCCAGCAGGCATAGGTGAATTTTTACCCGCAGGCATACTAGCTATAGATGTCCAACTAGAACCATTGTATATTTCAGCAACAGATTGATCTGGTGTTCCTTCTCCGCCAAATTTTAAAGCCGCTGTTTGAAGCCCTGCACCTCCTGAATATTGAGCAGGATATACAGTTACTGCAGTTGTTGTCCAGCTAGTTCCATTATATTCTTCCGTTGTTCCTGGACTGTCTGGAACATTTCCACCAAAAACTAATCCAGCTGTTTGTGTACCAGCTGAACTTGCTCCATATCTTCCAGTATTAACTGAATTTCCAGCTGTCCAAGATGATCCATCGTACTCAGCACTTACAGCTGATCTAGCTGGAGGTGTTTGTTTTTCTCCTGTGCAGGATAAACCCGCAGTTTGAGTTCCCATACTAGCTATACTATAACTTGTTATAGGAAAATTGTTTGTTGCTGTCCAACCACTTCCATTCCATTCTTGTGTGGTTGCTACTGCGCTTGATCCATTCCACCCACCTACAAAAAAACCTGCTGTTTGTGTTCCAGCTCCTGCACAATTTAATGATCTCATAGCAACAGGTATAGCCGCAACTGCTGTCCATGATGTACCATTATAAGATTCAGTTTCATTCTTTTCAGGAAAACCTCCTCCTGCACAAATGGCTGCTGTTTGAAGACCAAAACCAGCTCCATCTGCTCTAGCAACATTTAAATTTCCACCTGACGACCAAGCTGCTGCGTTAAAAATTTCTCCTTTTAAAATTTTAGCTGTTGAATTATACCAAAGCTGTCCTTCTACCGGATTACTTGGATCTCCAGCTATACTTTGAACATTAGTTCCTTTTATGTCTTTTAATGTTGCCATGTTAAGTTGTTGTTACCGTTTTTATTGTTGCTGTGCCAATGTGTGTATACTCCTCCGTAAGAGTACCGTTTGGAGGATTACCACCAAAAGCTAAACCTGATGCTAAAGTTCCTGCTCCCGCTAATCCTGATCTTGCAGTTCCCATAGTAGCTTGTTCAGACCACGAAGTACCATCATAGGCTTCTGTTTTATTTAATACAGAAGATGCTGGGGTATTTCTTCCACCAAAGGCTGATGCAGTTGTTTGTGTTCCATTTTGAGAGTTACCATGAACGTCTCTAATATTACTCATATCCCCACCAGCTGTCCAACTAGAACCGTCATACTCTTCAGTGGACGCTAATGAAGTTGTAGTAGGGTTTAGTCCTCCGAAACCTAAAGCTGCCGTTTGAGTTCCTGATCCTCTTAATGAATATCTTGTAACACTTAAAGCTCCACCTGAAGTCCAAGACGTTCCATTATACTCTTCTGTTGAGTTTGATATTTCTGGAACAGGATTAGCAAATCCACCAAACGCTAAACCTGCCGTTTGAATTCCTGCTCCACCAGCACTTGATCTTGCTACGGATAAAGTTCCTGGAGCGGTAGTCCAACTTGATCCGTCATAATGTTCTGTTGCATTTGATGCAACGGGAGCTGATGGTGAAAGATATCCTGCAAAAGCCACGCCTGCTGTTTGAATTCCAAAACCTGATAAATAACCTCTTGCTGTGTTTAAATTTGGAGTCGATGTCCAACTAGAACCATTATATTCTTCACTATTATTTTTAGCAGATGGGTAATAACCACCGAATGCTAATCCTGCTGTTTGTAAACCAAGTCCTCCTAAATAACGTCTAGCAGTATTTAGAGCTCCACCAGTTGCCCAAGAACCTGCTCCTGCACCTGTGTATTTAAATTTTGCTTCTGTGGTATTATAAAAAACTTGTCCTGTATTTAAAGTATTTTTGTCCGCATAAGGGGAGTTATCTTCGTACTCCTCCGTAGAGTTTGTCGCTGGAGGTGTTGACCCTGCCCAAGCTAAAGTTAATGTTTGTGTTCCGCTTCTAGCACTTCCGTGTCCGCTTCTTGCAGAAGATAAAGTAGCTGGTAATGAAGACCATGATGTTCCGTTATAACCTATTGTTGTTCCAACAACTCCTGGTGTAGCTGGTTGAGATCCACCAAACATAATGCCTGCCGTTAGTGTTCCAGACGCTGCTCCAGCATTATTTTCTGTTGGAAGATTTCCACCAGATGTCCAAGACGATCCATCGTATTCTTCAGTGTCATCAAAATAAGTATTACTTCCAGGATTTTTTGAATAGCCCCCTGCCATAACACCCGCTGTTTGAATACCAAATAAAGAGGTATCAAATCTTGCGGTTGAATTATTACTAGCAGATGTCCACGAAGATCCATTGTAGTGATTTGTGCTATTTGTAGCTTGACCCGGGTTAGCGTTGTTACCACCTGCATTTACAGCTGCAGTTTGTGTTCCCATGTTGTTAGCATTTCTTAATTGTTCAGGATAATCACCACCGTTACTCCAACTTGAGCCATCATATTCTTCTGTTTTAACTAAACCAAACGTAGGAGCTGGATTATATCTTCCCCCAACAATTAAGGCTGCGGTTTGAGTTCCTGTCATATTACTTTGAGCCTGTCCTCTTGGTTGACTCATACTTCCACCAGATGTCCAACTCGTGCCGTTGTATTCATATGAGTTAGCTGAATATCCAGGTGGAGCTGTTCCTAGTGCTGCAGTTTGTGTACCTGCTCCTGCAGATCCAGGTTCTGAACTTGGATAGTTTCCACCTGCTGTCCATCCTGCTACAGAGGGAATGGGGTCTGCACTAAAACTTTGTACTTTAAATCCTTTTATGTCTTTATAGTTAGCCATAGTTATTTTAATGTAATATTTTCTGGTCTACTTGCATTTGCTTGTTCGTCAGCTGATAAAGCATCGTAAGCCGCTTGTGCTGCTGTAATCTCTGCATCCACAATTGCTTGTGCTTCTGATTTAGTTTTTACATCACCGCTAACTTTTTTTATCCAAGAATTACCATATAGATTGTCACCAACGACCCATACATTACCAGGATGTCCTGATAAATCAAATTCCATACGTTCTCTAGCAGTAAAGAAATCTTTACCCCAGTTTGTTGCTACGCAATATTTATATGCCATGTTACTCCTCCAATATTATATCTGCAGGTCTACCTGTAGAAAGTCTCTCTTCTTCAGTCTGTGCGTCCCAAGCAGCTTGTGCTGCTGAAACTTCTGTATCGACTAAAGCCTGAGCTTCTGCTCTTGTTTTAACAGTTCCTAGAACTTTTGCAATCCAAAGATTAGCTTGTCTATTGTTTACTGGAACTGACCAAACATTTGCAGGAAAACCAGAAGGTGAAAAAGAAGCACTATCTTGATGTGTGATAAATCCTTTTCCCCAGTTTTCAGCTACTATATATGTTTTTGTTGCCATAGTTTTTCCTCCTTATTAAGTTACGTCTATATCTTCTATTACTTTTGCACCTGCCTCGGTATAATCTTCTGTTAAAGCTGACACAGCTCCAGGAGTTATTTCACCGCCAAATGCTAATGAAGCTGTTCGAGGGCTTGATCCAGAAAGTTGAGTTCTTGCCGTATTCATCGAACCATCTACCGACCAAGTCGTACCATTGTAAGCCTCTGATGCAGCTGTATAAGATCCAGTATTACCACCAAAAGACAGAGCTGAAGTTTGAGTTCCTCCTGCTGCTGAACTTTGCAATGCTGCATTTAAACTTCCACCAGCTGTCCAACTTGATCCGTCGTAATGTAATGAGTTTGCTGTTCTAGAAGGCGCTAAACCTCCAATACATAATCCCGCTGTTTGAATTCCTGTTGAACCTGCAAGTCTAGTTGCGGCTGTTAAATTTCCACCAGCTGTCCAACTTGAACCATCGTATTCTTCTGTTGCGTTAGTAACAGGACCAGGTCCTGTTTCACCACCGAAAGATAACCCCGCTGTTTGTGTACCACAACCCATTATAAATTGTCTTGCTGTTGAACCAGATCCTCCAGCCGTCCAAGAAGAACCATCGTATTCTTCTGTATTCGTAAGAGCAGAGCCATTATCACCGAAAGAAGCTAATCCCGATGTTTGTATTCCTGCACCAGCTAAATTTTGTCTGGCTGTTCCCATATTACCACCTGCTGACCAACTTGCACCGTCGTATTCTTCAGTAGAATTTACGTATGTAGTGGGTCCGGTAGCTCCACCAAAAGCTAATGAAGCTGATTGAGGTGAACCAACTCCAGAAGCTAAACCTCTTCTTGCTGTTGCTAAAGCACCAGAAGTTGCCCAAGAACCTACAAGTGTTGCTGCAGTCAATTTAAATTTCTTTTCTGTGTCATTGTAAAAAACTTGTCCATCGTTTTGAAAAGTGTTTGGCTCTAAGTATTCAGCATATTCTTCTGTTGCATTTGAAACTGGTGGAGTTTTACCACCAAAAGCTAAACTAAGAGTGCTAGTTCCAGCTCCACCTAAACGATCTCGACCAGTGCTTAAAGAAGTCTTAGCTGTCCAAGATGAACCATCGTATTGTTCTGTTGCACCTGATGCACCATTTCCTCCAAAAGCTAAAGCTGCTGTTTGTAAACCATCTCCTGTAACTTCTCTTCTTCCTGTATTTAAATTTCCTCCAGCTGTCCAGGAAGAACCATCATACTCTTCTGTTGCATTTGAAGTAGGGTTTGGAGCAGTATAACCACCAAAACCTAATCCTGCAGTTTGAGTTCCTGCACCGCCAAAAGAGTGTCTAGCTGTTCCCAAAGCTCCACCTGCTGTCCAAGACGAACCATCGTACTCTTCTGTTTTATCTGAAGCGGCAGGTTCTGCACCTCCAAAGGCTAAACCTGCTGTTTGTATACCACAACCTTGAATTTTTTGTCTAGCTGTGCCTAAATTACCGCCTGCTGTCCAACTTGAACCGTTGTATTCTTCAGTTGCATTTGAATTACCAGGAACCAGACCACCAAAAGCTAAAGCTGCGGTTTGTATACCCGCGCCTCCTAATAAATATCGACCTGTGCCCATGGCTCCTCCTGATGCCCAAGTTGAACCATCATATTCTACTGTGGTTGTTATACCATTACTGGGTCCTGTACTACCTCCAAATCCAAGTCCTGCTGTTTGTGTGCCTGCACCCGCTAAACCAAATGTTGCTGCTGGTAAATTTCCACCTGAGGTCCAACCCGCAACCGTTGGTACTGGATCCTGTGAAAAGTTTTGCACTGCAAAACCCTGTATCTCTTTATACTTAGCCATTGCTATTATTTATCCTTTAATAGCCAACCTTGAGTTGAGTCTACGTAAACCAATGTAAAACCAGCTCTCTCGGTTGACACTGTTAAATCTGCTGCAGAACCCTGAATGTTGTGTGAGTTTCTCC
>Ga0181408_1000576_pt1 | contig 11797 bp, 16 predicted proteins | sample 31SPOviralmetaG_FD_130137 | JGI IMG/M metagenome (GOLD analysis project Ga0181408, IMG submission 130137) | Marine viral communities from the oligotrophic San Pedro Time Series (SPOT) site, San Pedro Channel, CA, USA - 31 SPOT_SRF_2012-02-16 | ecosystem: Environmental > Aquatic > Marine > Strait...
AATATAAAGGCGGTGATTTAATTTTATATGAAGGTGAAGATCAAATTACAGCTAAACGTGATCAAGGATCCATAACTGTTTTTCCTAGTTTTATTGAACACGAAGTAAGACCAGTTAAAAAGGGAACTCGATATTCTTTAGTCGGTTGGATTACAGGAAAAGATTTTAAATAATGTTATTTCCCTCCTTAGTAGTTGACAATTTTTTTGAGGAGCCTAAAAAAATTATAGATTTTTCGAAAAAACTATCTTTTAAATATGATGGTATAAGCCCGGGACTAAGATCACAGTTAATACACGAGATCGATTATACTTTTTACAATTGGATAAATAATAAAATTTTGTCATTACTTTATCCAAATGATATTAACTCTATTACTTACACCGCTAATGCACAGTTTCAAAAAATATCTCCAAATCTAAAATATGTTAATTGGATTCATGCGGATACGAGTGAACAAATAACAGCTATACTTTATTTATCTAAAGACAGCGATGTAGGTACGTCCTTATTTAAAAACAGAAGTTTTAAAGATTCTTTAAATCAAAAAATAAAATATACTTATTTTAAAGATCCAAACATAAAAGATGAAAAATATTTAAGTCAATTAGAAAACGAATATAAAAGAAATAAGTCTAATTTTGAAGAAACTTTAAAGGTAAACGGTATTTATAATAGATTGTTTCTTTTTGATTCTCGAAACTATCACGGTGCACATAAATTTGTTTCATCAAAAAAAGATTCTGAAAGATTAACTTACATTGTTTTTTTTAATGAGATTTATTCAAAAAATAAACAACTACAATATCCAATACCTACTATGAGGAGAATGACTTACTGATGAAGATCATAGATAATTTTTTGGAGAAAAGTATTGGTGATAATATAAGCCAAGAGTTTATGGCTTCTAAAATAAATTGGTATTATAATCCTGATATTATTTATGGTTCGGCTAAAAAAAGAGAAGAAAAGCTAGATAACTTTCAATTTACACATAATATTTATAGTAATCATATGCCTCAGTCCACATATTTTGATTTAATAAAACCCGTGCTTATTAAATTAAATATAGTTTCTATACTTAGAATAAAAGCTAATTTGTTAACCAAAACAAATAAAGTAATTGAGTATGAAACTCATAAAGATAATTTATCAACAGATAAATATAAAATAGCCATTTATTATATTAATACTTGTAATGGCTATACTAAAATTAAAAATAAAAAAATATACAGTAAACAAAATAGAATATTGCTTTTTAAGGGTAAAGAAGAACATTTAGGAAGCAGCTGCAGTGACCAAAATAGAAGGGTATTAATTAACATAAACTATATATGAGTTTTAAAGATAAAAAATATACAGTAATTAGAAATATAATTTCAAAAGAAATATGTGAATTCGTATCAGATTATTTAAGATTGAAAAGAAATGTTGCTCGAACTCTTTATAGTAGAAAGTGGTTTCCTAATGGACCTGTTGAAGAGTGGGGAGTATTTGGAGATGGTCAGGTAGAAAAAGCTTGGTCAATATACAGTGACGTCACCACAGAAATATTATTGGATAGATGTACTTCAGTTATGGAAAATGAATTAAAACTAAAATTAATTCCTAACTATTCTTATACAAGAGTTTATACAAAAGGAGCGGAGCTAACACCTCACACTGATCGTAAGGCGTGCGAGTTTTCTACGACAGTAAATTTAGGGGGAGATCTTTGGCCGATATATTTATTTCCCGATATCAAGATTGAATTAAATCCAGGTGATATGTTAATTTATAAAGGAACCGAAGTAGCACATTGGAGAAAACCTTTTGAAGGAAGAGAATGTATTCAAACTTTTTTACATTATAATGAATATCGTAAAGAAGGTAATCCGCCGTATTATGATAGCAGACCTCATTTAGGTCTTCCATCATATACTAAAGCTAATGAAGATAATTAAAGATGGCTTACACAGATATATTTAAACAAACTATTTTTTACACTAATTTAGATTTAAATTTAAATAAGCTTCAAAAAAATATAAAAAAATTAAAAAAACAATATCGAAGTAATGAAGGAGGAGATCAATTTGATATTGAATGCACAGATAAAAATTTTATTAAAACAATAGAAAAGTTTGCAAATGAATATTGTAATGTTTTAAACTGTGGAAATGTTCAATTAGATAATATTTGGTTAAATGTTAATAGGAAAAAAGATTCAAATTTAATTCACGATCATCCAAGTTCAATTATATCTGGTATATTTTATATTAAAGCGCCAAAAAATTCAGGTAAATTAATATTTACTAATGATGCTCTTATCCGTTTTTTTCCCATCAAAATAAAACAGTATAATCCTAATAATTCTCAAACATGGTTTTTTACTCCAGAAGAAAATTATTTGTATCTTTTTCCAAGTTGGCTTAAACATGAAGTTTCTCCCCATCACTCGAATAAAGAAAGAATATCACTAGCTTTTAACTTTAAAGGGATATGAAACATACTTATTGGATACACGAAAAATTTTTTACACCTAAACAGATTAAAGATTTAAATTTGTCTTTTAAAAAAAATAAGGATACTTCTGTTTACGACACTCATCAAGATAGTTCTAAAAAAATAAGTGAAGTAACCCATGTTCAGTGGAATAACATTAAAAAAGAATTGTATGAATTTAATAATTACGTTGACCATATTAATCAAGAATATTTTGGTTTTGATTTGTATCCTATGAATGACAATAATTTCATCTCAAGTAATAAATATGAAGGATCCAAAAAAGGGATTTATGATTATCACACCGATGGTTTTATTACTGATAAAAGTAATTCAATTAAATTAACCTGTTTAATTAATACCTCTGAAAAAACTTTTGTGGGAGGAGATTTTTATATTTTTTTAGATGGTCCTATTTTAATAAAAAATTTTAGCACACCAGGTTCTGTTATAATTTTTCCTTGCTTATTTCCTCACAAAGTTTCTGAAGTTACTAAAGGAACTAGAACAAGTATTTCTTTATGGCGTAGAGGGCCGCACTTTCGATGAGTATAAAAATTTTAGATAATGTTATTGACAAAGAAATTCAAAAAAATATTTACAATGAGATTACAAATTTTAAATATTACTATGGAGAATATGATAAACCCAATACTCCACCCACTGGTTTAGTGGCAGAACTGCCCCATACTTCTTTGACATTTAATATTTTAACCTTTCATCTTAAACATTTTTTAGAGAAACATAATTTATATAGATCGTATGTAAATTTATTTAAGCCTAACGAAAACCCTTATTTTCATATTGATAGAGATAAAGGTAAAACAGTTTTATATTATCCAAACTTAGATACTTATGATTTAGACGAAGGAGGAGAAACTCAATTCTATCAAGAAGAGATAAAAGGAATAAGAGCTGTGGCTGGTAGAATTGTTATATTTGACTCTAATATTTTACACAGAGCAACTTCTTTTAGAAATAAAATTAGATACACAGTAGCTTTAAAATATGATTAGAATCGATAAATATTTTCCAACTTTAATTGGTGTTTCTAGATTGGATATGCCAAAAGATTTAAAAAATAAAGCTGTTAAAAAATGTATGGCTTTAAAAAACACTATTAATTCTGGTGGTCAAAACTGGTTATCTAAAAATACTTACAATACTTTAGGAACTTTTAATTTTTTAAAAGATAAAGATTTTGATTTCATCAGTAGTTTTATAAAAAAAGAAGTGGCTGATTATTGTAATAAATTAAAAATAGATTTTAATAGAATTAATATGGAACCAGATATGGCCTGGTTTAATATATACAAAAAAGGTGATTACCAAGAATATCATGTCCATAACGACAGTGCGTTAAGTGTTGTATATTTTTTAGATGGTCCACCAAACTCCAGTAGAATATTTTTTAAAACTCCCATTAATCCTCTTTCTAAAATTCCTTACATAGATTACTATGATGATACGTTTAAAACTTTACACTATGATATGCAGCCTGGTCTTTTATTAATATTTGATTCATCTCTGGAACACGCTGTAGAACAACATATACAAGATGAGCCTAGAATAAGTTTAGCAACCAACTTTAATGTTAAAAATGAAAATCATAGATAATTTTTTAGATCCAAAAAATTTTAAAAATGTTAGAGATACAATGACGGGTCGACTTTTTCCCTGGTACTATGCGCCTTGTGCCAATAGCGGCAAAGATAATTTTTCTCACCTTACTTATACATTTTTCACTAATGAGTATACTAATCCTGCTACTGGGAACATGGATTTACTTAAACCTATTTTAGGTAAATTAAATTATACAGCATTAATAAGGGTTAGAGCTAATTTAACTTACCCTAGTATTAATAAAAAAGATTTTTATCATATTGATTATGATTATAAAAACACTACCACGGCACTCTATTATCTTGATAATAATGGTGGGACTAAATTTAAAGTAGGGTCAAAAATTAAACATATAAAAAGTAAAGCAAATAGAATAGTTATATTTCCTAGTCACATCAAACACTCCGTGGTAAGACATTCTAATAATGATCAAGGAAGATTTATAATTAATTTTAATTATTATACCGATGACGATTGTTAAAAAATTTGCAGACCATCTTACCGCTATAGAATACCCCAAAGGAAAAACTTCATGGAACATTGCTGGGATATTAAAAAATCAAAATGCTTTTTATCGCTTTGATGTTAGAGATATGTTTGAATTATCCAGTGGAGAAATGGCACAAAAGGGTAAAACAAATACTAAAGCCGATAAAATGGTATTAGATATACAAAATAAATGGGTTATCTTAGATATAGAAGAGCTGCTTCAATATATTAAAAAACATAAAGTAAAAAAGATCTATGTAAATGATTTGATCCCGGAGCTAGAATGGACTATATTTTTGCCTAAAAACTAGTATAATAGATTCCATGGCATTAAAAGAAGTAAAATTTCAAGCAGGTATTGATAAACAAAGTACACCTTCAGCCGCTGCAGGTAAGTGGGTTGATAGTGATTTTGTTAGATTTAGATATGGTGTGCCTGAAAAAATAGGTGGTTGGGATCAATTAACAACAGCCAATAACACTCTCCCCGGTGTAGCTAGAGCTCAACACACATTTACTAATTTAAATGGTACTAAATTTTCGGCTATTGGAACAAGCTCAGGGTTGTTTATTTTTAGTGGTGAAAGATTTTATGATGTTACCCCATTACAAGGGACTCCAGTTGGAGGTGGAACCTTTACAACCTCAGCTGCTGCTGGATCAACAGTAACTATAAATTCTACAGGACACAGCATTATAGTCGGAGATTACGTAGTTTTTACTTCTGTATCTGTAGCTGGATCTACAACACTTACAGCACCTGATTTTCAAACCTACGCTTTTGAAGTATTAACCGTTCCTAACGCAAACTCATTTACTATAAGTTTAGTGAACCCTGCTGCAGGTGTAACGACAGCGGAAGGTAATTCTGGAATGACGGCTCAAGGATCATTTAACTATCAAAGATACATAAGACCAGGACCCACTTTTCAAACTTTAGGTTTTGGTTGGAGTACTTACCAATGGGGTCAAGAAGCTTGGGGAGATGCTAGATCAACTTCAAACGTAACGTTAGATCCAGCTAACTGGTCTTTAGATCATGCGGGTGATACCTTGATTGCCACACTTAGAAATGGAAATACTTTTCAATGGAATTCTGCTGGAGCTTTAGCAACTAGAGCCACTGTAATTGCAGGGGTAGGCAGTGAAGTTAATATGATTTCAACGTTATCTTTATTCTCAGACAGAGATCGACATTTATTTCAGTTTGGTGCTTTAACCGATATGACTGATGCAACCACGCAAGACCCTATGTTTATTAGATTCACGAATCAAGAAACATTAAACGTATACACACCAACAGCAACAAATACTGCTGGTACATTTAGATTAGATACAGGAAACAGAATTACCGCGGCTGTTCAAGGTAAAGACTATGTTTTAATTTTAACAGATCAAGCTGCTTATGTAGCTCAATTTGTAGGACCACCATTTACATTTAGTATTAGACAAGTAGGAACAAATTGTGGATGTTTAGGACAACACGCTGTTGTGTTTGCTCAAGGTGCTGTTTATTGGATGGGTCAAGCAGGTGGTTTCTTTGCATTTGATGGAACGGTAAAACAAATACCTTGTTTAGTAGAAGACTTTGTATTTACTACAGGTGATGGTAATCCTGGTCTTAATTTTGATGCTAATGAAATTATCTATGCAGGCCATAATAGTTTGTACACAGAAGTAAATTGGTTTTATCCATCAGAAAATTCACTACAAGTTGATAGATGCGTAACTTTTAATTATGCAGAAAATAGCTGGAATACAAGTACATTAGATAGAACCACTTATGTAGACGCAGATGTTTTTGAAAGACCCTATGCTACTGATTATATTCCAAAAGGATCCACAGATTCTAACAGCCCGTCAGATACTCCTTTATTTCCAATATCAGGAGTTACCAATAGAGATGGAGCCACAGTTTTATACGAACATGAAAAAGGTGTGGATCAAGTCAACAGCACAGGCACATCTGCTATTCAAGGATTTATAAGATCTGGAGATTTTGATATTGCGGATGGTGAATTTTTTGCTTCAGTAAGTAGATTCATTCCTGATTATAAAGAGATTGTAGGCAATAACCAAGTTACTTTATTCATATCGGACTATCCATCTGATACTCAAACTAGCTCACCTTTAGGACCCTTTACAGTCACCTCAACCACTGATAAAATAGATACTAGAGCAAGAGGAAGATTAGTGAGTGTAAGATTTGAAAACACGGCAGTAGGAGAGTCTTGGAGATATGGTTCTCTTAGATTAGATACAAGACCTGATGGTAGAAGATAATGGCTAAAATAATTAATTATATTCCAGAACCTACACCGACGTATGACCCATCTAATCAACGTCAAATTTTAGAAGCATTAGATACTTTAAAACAACAACTTAATTTTTCTTTTCAACAAGATTTAAAAGAAGAGCAAGATACATTTAATTATTTCTTATCATGAGTATATTTTATAAAAACCAAGGATACAAACAATCGGGTACAGGTAAGACGACAGTGTTAACATGTCCTGTTGATGGAATAATTATAATTAAAAGTATATATGTTGCAAACAATGATGCATCATCAGCTGTTGCAGTAAACATGAACTTTGTTGATTCCTCTGATTCAAGTACTGAATATGAATTTTTTAGAGATGACGTGGCCGCCAAATCACAAGTAAATGCCTCACCTCAAGGCTTGAATTTAGAAGCAGGTGATGCTATAACTGTGCAAGCAGCTACAGGGAGTAACACAATTCAAGGCCTGATAAGTTATGCTCTAGTAAATAGACAAGACCAGAATGGATGATGTAACAGAAATTAAGTGTATAACTAAATATACTTACCGTAATAAAAAAACAGGAGAAATCTACAAAGAAAAAGTAGAGGGACCTGACATTGTAGTTGACTGTGAAGTTACAGTTGACCCTAAAAATTTAGACTTATTTCAGAAAGTAATGAATAATGACAATAAATCCAACACCTAAAGGTGGAACGGAGCTACAGCTAGAATATCTAACTCAACACGTAGATCTTATACTATTAAGTAAAGTACAAATTACAACATCTGTTCCAGAAAAAATTCCATTATCAAAAGATAAAATAAATATTCTTTGGCAAAAAAATTCTTGGGATCAACCTAATATCTATCCTTGGTTTAAAGATAAAGATAATCACACTAAATATGATTGGTATGTATTTAATAGTCATTGGAACTTTGAAAATTTTACTAAAAAATTTGGTTTAGATAGGGGCAAGTGTATGATTATTAAGAATGGTATAAGTAAGATAGAATGTGCTCCTGTTTACGAAAAAGATAAACCTATAAAAATTATACATCAAATAACTCCTTGGAGAGGTTTAAATGTATTGCTTGGGGCTATGCAATTAGTAAATCACCCTTTAATTACTTTAGATGTTTATTCATCTACAGAGATATATGGTAAAGCTTTTTATGAACAGAACGATAAGGAATATAAAGGTTTATATGAACAAGCTAAACAATTAAAAAATGTAAACTATATAGGTTATAAACCCAATAGTTATATTAAAGAACATTTAAAAGATTATCATATGTTTGTTTACCCAAGTATCTGGGAAGAAACATCTTGTATTTCCGCCATAGAATCTATGGCAGCAGGGCTTTATACAATTGTGACAAACTTAGGGGCTTTAGCAGAAACATGTTCTGAGTTTGGTATTTACGTACCATACGATAATAATCATAGAAGACTGGCATTTAAATTTGCACAAGCCATTAAACAAGGAGCAGAAGCGATTACTCACAAACCTATTCAAGATCATTTAAAAAGACAGAGTGATTTTTATAACCTGTATTATGGTTGGCCTAAACAAGCTGCAACCTGGACACAATTTTTAACTGGAATAACAAGTGATGCAAGAAAAATCTAATGAACCTATTTGGTTTGATAAGGAACCGGTGCAAACAATAGACTTAACAGAACAATTAAAAGGACATACATTACCACCACCATCTAAATATAGAATTATGGTGGCTACACCTGTGCATAGTGAAGTAGGTATTCATTATGTTAGATCCCTACTTAAATTTCAAATGGCATGTATGACTAAAAATATACTAGTTAGTTTTCATCTTATTAAATCGTCTTTAGTTCAACAAGGTAGAAACATATGCGCTGCTGATTTTGTTTCTGATAAAGAGAACTACACCCATATGTTATTTATAGATTCAGACGTAGATTTTGATACAAAGACAATATTTAAGATGTTAGAAAAAGATAGAGATATTATAGCTGCTCCTTATCCTATGAAGTTTATTAATCCAAACTCTGTTTATAGAAGAATGAAAGATGAAGATTTTAAGAATGATAAAGACTTTTTAAAATATGGTTATACATTTCCTATCAAAGTAGCTGATGTTTCAGCTATTGAAGTAACGGATGGAGAAACAGAAGTCACACATGCACCAACTGGCTGTATGCTTATTAAAAGAAGTGTTATTGAAAAAATGATTAAAGCGTATCCAGATCTTGAAATAGTACAAGATACTTATTTAAATGGTGAAAAAGTTAAAAGACCTAACTTTTATAATTTTTTTGATTGTGTACACGACCCTAAAACAAAACACTTTTACGGAGAAGACTTTGGTTTCTGTAAAAGATGGACTGAAATAGGGGGTAAAATATACCTTTATATTGATGATGAATTAGGCCATACTGGTGAATACAGGTACGCTGGTAGGTTTATGGATGACCTTGTAGCCACAAGTAAAGTCGTTGACGAAGACGAAAAAATCAAATAAAGTGCTAAATTACAGGATTTCTACGCCTGCCTTTACTAACAATTATTTATAAATTATGGCAATAACAAGAACACAAATAGCTAGACAATTACAAAACAGAGGTGGCATCACTAATATGTCAGTAAGACAACACTACGGATTAGGTAGTATTGTAAAGAAAGCTGTTAAAGGTGTAACTAAAGCAGCTAAAGATGTAGTTAGTTCAGATCTAGGTAAAGCTGCATTATTAGCAGGTGGAGCGTATTATTTAGGTGGTGGTTTTGGAAGATTACCTGGAGGGTTTGAATTTAGTAATTTACCAGGAGCTGGATTTTTTAGTGGTGGAGCAGGTGCTTCAACTGTAGCAGATGGTTTTACTGCCGGTGTAGGTCCAAAGAAAAGTTTTCTTTCTGGACTCATAGATAAGTTCCCTGGTGGTGGAACAGGAATAGCAGGAGCTGTAGGTCTTACAGGATTTTTAGCTAGTCAAGGTATGGAAGAAGAACAAATAGAAGCAATTAAACAAGACCCTGAAGCATTAAAAGTTTATTTAAGAAGATATTATACAAATCTAAATCCGCCAACTGCGGACACAGATGCAGACACTTATAACAAAGAAGTAGAAGATTTTGTAACATCACAAACTGCTGAATATAGTACATCGTTCGCTACGGGTGGTAGAGTTGGATTTAATATGGGTGGTCTTAATTTAGACTCAAAAGCAAAAAAACATCTTAAAATGGTTTTCAAACAAAAAGGCGCTAATCCAGATGGATTATCTTTTAACGAATGGGTTCCTTTAAATTTTGAATGGGCTTTCGGACTTAAAGAAGGTGGTAGAGTAAACAGACGTCTAGGATCACCAGAAGAAGGTGAAGGTATTATGATGATTGAACAAACAGAAGAAATGGCCGGTGGACCATACACAACAGGTAATGATGTTAAAGATGCATTTGGTGTTTGGAACAATAGTGATCAAGGTGTTAAAGAATTATATGAAGGCTTTATAGACTTTTTCAAAAGCGGCGACTGGAGAGATCAAATACAAGGAAGTAAAATTAAAACAAAAACAAAAAGAATGGCATCTGCACCAGATCCATTAGCTGAATTAAACAATTTATCTATGAGTGTATTTAACAAACCTTATAATAGTTTAAATGAAATGGAGATGGATCAACTAAATGAATTTATGAGTAATAAAAAAGCAGAAGGTGGTCCAATAAATAATATCGCTAGAATGGATTTTAAAGTAGGAGAGGGTGTAGCGAGCTTGCCCCTTAGACAAAACAAAGCTGGTGTTAAAGAATTAGATTTAAGAAGTGCAGGTGGTTTTATACCACCAATAGGAACTAAAGAAAAAGCAGACGATGTTCCTGCAATGTTATCTAACAACGAGTTTGTATTTACAGCTGATGCTGTAAGAGCAGCTGGTGGTGGTAACGTTGAAAAAGGAGCACAGCGTATGTATGACACAATGAAAAAATTAGAATCGAGGATTGGATAATGTTTAGCACTAAAGAACAAATGGAACAATTACTGGCTGAGAGAGAAGAACGTAAACGATTAGAGGATGAGTCAGATGATGAGGGTTTAATGGAAAAATTTAAAGAGTTTATAAGAAAAAAATCTAGAGCTGAAAAAGCTGACGGAGGAAGAATAGGTTTTCAAGAAGGAACACAAAGAGTAGCTCCAGCTGAATTTATAGAAGCAGCTGGTAAAACGTATTTAGATGATCTAACAAAAGCAGCAGGCGGTATCAAGACTCTTGATATGTCTACTGTATTGGGTCCACAATTTGTGGCACCACAAACAGCTATTCAAGCTGAAGCTGAAGCATTAAGAGGTGGACTTGGAAGTTTCCAACCTTTCTTGACAACAGCTGCAGCATCTTCAGGACCGCAAGCTTATCAACAATTCATGTCACCGTATCAACAAGATATTATTGATACAACATTACAAGAGTTTGATGTTCAAGCTGCAAAAGGTATACCTGCATTAGCAGCTCAAGCTATCGGTGCTGGAGCATTTGGTGGTGGTAGAGAAGGTGTACAAAGAGCAGAGTACAGATCAGCATCAGATAGAAACAGAGCGGCATTACAAGCTCAGTTATTACAACAAGGATTTCAACAAGCACAAAATTTAGCAGCTCAACAGTTTGCACAACAATCAAATTTAGCTCAGTTGTCTCCACAATTAACAGGTCAACAGATTGCTGGCCTATCAACATTAGGTGGTCAACAACAAGCACAACAACAAGCAACGTTAGCGGCTCAACAACAATTAGCTCAAAGACAAGCATACCAACCTTTGGAGGCATCACAAGCTTTAGGTCAAGGTGTTACATCATTAATCTCAGGATACCCTGGAAGAAATATTGTAACAGAATCTACAGCAGCTTCACCAAGTGCATTAGCAAGTGGATTAGGAGCAGCTTCAACATTGGCTGGTATTTACAGA
>Ga0181408_1000577_pt1 | contig 11795 bp, 9 predicted proteins | sample 31SPOviralmetaG_FD_130137 | JGI IMG/M metagenome (GOLD analysis project Ga0181408, IMG submission 130137) | Marine viral communities from the oligotrophic San Pedro Time Series (SPOT) site, San Pedro Channel, CA, USA - 31 SPOT_SRF_2012-02-16 | ecosystem: Environmental > Aquatic > Marine > Strait...
ACGTCAAAGGATCTGGTCCAGGAATGGTGGGATTTAGCCGCAAAAGAGACATGGAGGATATCGCAAGGCTCAGAGAAGAGTTGCCAGAATTAGATGAAGCGAGGAGGTTGGCTGTATATAACCGTGATCAAGGCGCACCAATTCCCGCGAATCTTCTCCCAAGATTCAAGTACGACCTTGTCACTGATGAAGACGAAGGCGGCAAAAAAGGCGGTGGCACAGGGCCGAAAGATATATCTAAAGCAACAGCAGACGCATTAATCGCTGCCAATAACTTAAGGCAAAAAGGTGTTCAGATAACTAAAGAGGACATATTAGCGCAGCAAAAAATTGCGTTAGAAGCGGCTAAGTCACTTCTTCCTCAAAAACAACGAGTAGAAATTAACAAAATCAACGTAAAAACTGCTAATGATATTTTTGCGCTAGAGGAGTCGAATAGGAAGAAAGCAGAAGATGCAATCAAGAAAGAGCAAGAAAAAGCATTTGCTTTGGCGCAAATCAAACTAGTAACAGGAGAGATAACAGAAGAGGAAGGTAAGCAGGCAGAGATCAGACAGCAAGCCTTCGAACTTACCAAGCTATTTCCTGAACAGTTTGAAGCTGTACGTGCTGCTCTTGAGGAGGCTTCAAGTCCTTTAGGCAAGTTCAAGGATGGCTTAAAAGAGGTGTTCGAGTCAGCAATGGATCTCAATACTGCACTGGGTGAGGCTGGCATTCAAGCAGTTAATAGTTTTGGAGATGCTTTTGCTGATTTTGTCACTACTGGCAAGGCAAGTTTTGCAGATATGGCTAAGTCGATACTGCAAGACTTGGCCCGAATGATTGCCAAGGCTGCTATTTTCCAAGCTCTTTCCGCTATTCCAGGAGTAGGCAGTTTCTTGGGTCTTGGCGCAGCGAAAGGAGCTGTAACTAAAGGCATGACTCCTCCCACGACAATCCCAGGAGGCGTTGGTGCTATGGCAGCAAATGGTCTTGCGGTAGCTAAGAACGGAATTGTCCCTTACGCCAAGGGCGGCCTAGTCACTAAACCAACTTTGTTCCAGTACAAGCAAGGTGGGGTTGGTAATTACGGCTTAATGGGCGAAGCTGGCACCGAGGCAATCATGCCTTTGCGTCGTGGAGCGAACGGCAAGCTTGGTGTTGAAGCTTCTGGTGGTGGTGTTGGTAATGTAGTTGTGAACGTTGATGCTTCTGGTTCTAACGTGCAAGGCGATCAGCCAAATGCCAAGGCGCTTGGCTCTGCAATTGGTGCAGCTGTACAGGCTGAATTGATCAAGCAAAAACGACCTGGAGGGCTTCTTAACTAATGGCTACTTTCCCTAATATTGCTCCAGATTACGGGGCATCCAAAAAAGCTCAGCCAAATGTTCGATCAATTCAATTTGGATCGGGCTATTCACAACGTGCAACTTTTGGAATTAATCAAGATCCAAAGGAATGGACTCTTTCTTGGCAGAACAGGAATGCAGCAGACACAAATGCGATTGAAGATTTTTTAGAGGATCGGGGAGGAGTTGAGTCATTTAGTTGGTCGCCACCAGATGAAACAAACACTTATAAGTGGGTGTGTCAAGATTGGACAAAAACAATGCCGTATCCAAATTTGTTTGATATTGCCGCTACTTTTATCCAGGTATTTGAAACCTAATGGCTTATCAGTACGACTTACATAAATGGGAAGCTGCAAGAGCTTATGAGTTTGGCGACGTTGTTCGTGCCAATCCCAACAGAGGAAATACGCTTGCGTTTAAGTGCATTGTTGCTGGAACGACAGACACCCTTGATACTTACTCGGAGTTTGAGTACGACGAGCCTGCTTTCCCATTCAAGATTACGCAAACGCTTGAAGATGGGACGTGTACCTGGGAAGCGTTTGAGCCATTAGCAGAAGAGTTACTTCGCCTTGCTCCAACAGCAATTATTGATCTTTTTGAAATTGTTTTAACTTCAACAGTAAACGGTATTGATTCAATCATAAGGTATCACGCCGGTAAAAATGGATTAACTGAAGAAATTAAATTTGATGGCAACGCTTATCCAGCAGTACCTGTTGAAATTGATGGATTTGAATTTTCTTCAAACGGAACGTTGCCTCGCCCTACGCTAAAAGTAGCTAACGTTAATAACGCTATTACGGCATTAATACTTTTATATAATCCTTTAGCGGCTAAGGTCCAGAGGATTCGCACATTTGCCAAATTTATTGATACGGTAAACTTCAACGGGGCGGTTCCGTTTGCTCCAGAAAATGACATTGACAACACCTTGACGACTCAGAATAATGATCCTTTGATTGCACAAACTTTTAACGATACTTCTGACCCTAACGCGAAGATGGTTGAGACTTGGTACATCGATCGTGTGTCAGCGGAAAACCCGCAATTTGTTGAATTTGAGCTAGCACCAAAGATTGACCTTGTTAATGTTGGTTTACCTCGACGAACGATTGAGGAATTTTGCCCTTGGAAATACCGAGGTGCTGAATGTGGATACAAGGGAAGATCTTGTTTTACAGTTAACGATTCAGTCCTTCCAGATTCAGAAAAAATAGTTGTAAACGGTGTTGTTACTAACGACATTTGCGGCAAACGTGTTTCCAGTTGTCAGGCAAGATTTGGCAATGCACAAACTCTTCCTTTTGGCGGATTCTATGGAGCAAGACTTCAGGCTTAACGCCGTAAAGCACGCTAAGACTGTCTATCCCAAAGAGGCTTGCGGTTTGGTTGTTGATGGGCGGTACTTCCCTTGCCAAAACATTGCGCTAGACCCAACTGCAGATTTTGCGATCAATCCTGCTGACTATGCCCGTGCGATGTTCACTGGAACGATTGAAGCCGTGGTGCATTCACATCCAGAAGGCACACCTGTAAGCAAACAAGATCGTAAAGCCTGCACGCAAACCAAGATTCCTTGGTACGTTTACTCTGTGCCAGATGATCAATGGTTAACTATCGAGCCTTGCTAGGCCGTCAATGGGATTACGGCAAGACTGATTGCTACTCCTTGCTTCGCGAGTATTACGGGTTGCTTGGAATTGACTTGCCAGATTTCCCGCGCCCTGAATCGCTGGAACGTACCCACAGCATCTTTTTCAAACATGCGCGGGCTATTGGCTTTGAGCCGGTGCCTTTTGATGAGCGGTGTGAGCATGATGTTTTGATCATGCGGCTTGGCACTAGAAACCCAATGCACGCAGCGATTTATGTGGGAGACGATAAGATTTTGCACCAGCGAATGAATAGCATCAGTGCTTTAGAGCCTTTAGGGCGTTACTATAGGCAAAGCGTTGCGGCAGTTTTTCGCCATGCAGCTAGTTCTGTTGGCGGGTGAGTTGGGCGAAAAGTATGGCCAGCAGCACGAGTATTACAACTTGCAAACACCTGCTGATGCAATCAAGCTTCTCTGCATCAACTATCCAGCGTTAAAGAATGAGCTAGTTGAAGCGCACCAAAACGGCGTTGGATACAAGGTGATTCAAGGTGGTGCGGCGATGGGGTATGACGAGTTGCTGTTGCCGTTTGGCAGCAAGCCTTTGTTGGTGGTGCCTGTGATTACGGGTTCTGGTGGCAATGGTGTCGGACAAATTTTGCTTGGTGTTGGCCTGGTTGCGCTGGCAGTCTTAAACCCTGCGGTGGGGTTTGGACTAGGCGGTGCTGTGGGATTTGGTGCTGGCGCTGTCGGCGCGGCAACTGCTGCAACTTTTGGAGCCAGTCTTGTAGCAGCAGGCGGCACACTTGGAATTGGCTTAATGCTTTCTGGAACGGCAAGTCTTATTTCGCCACAGCCGCAGCTTCCTAATTCTGGTGCTGGCAGGATCAAAGGACAGGGCACACGGGTAAGAGGCGAAGGGCCAAGTGGTATTACTAGAGGCGCTTCAGGTATTGAGTCTTATGCGTTTACCGGGCCTGCAAATACAGTTGGAACAGGCGCAACATTGCCTGTCATCTACGGCAGAGTCATCACCGGAAGCCATTTATTAGCAGCCAATTTAGAGATTTCTGATGATTCCGACCCGTTGCTAATGGCCACGCAAACTCCAGGGTTGAACACTTTAACAATTAACGGGCAAAAACTTACAAGAAAGTTTGAATCATTGGGCGGCTTGGATAGCAAGCTAGGCGTAAGGGACGTAAACAGCACCAATGAAGATAAAAAAATAAGAATTGAAGAAACTTTTGGCGATTCTGGTAGTGACAAACTATTGCAACCTGGAGAAATTATCTTCGCTGATGGCCTTGATTACAAGAGCGGAAAAAGCAAAAGAAAAAACATTGACGTGCTTTTTGAGGTTATTCGAGGTTTATACGATTACGTTGGTGAGCCAGGTACGACAAAGATTGATGGTTTTATCACTTATGAAATTACATTGACTGTTTCTGTAAGTGGCGAGGATATTGAAGCGGCGGTTGCTCGCGGCACATTGCAAGGCTTAGTCAATGAAACCCAAGAGTTTAGCTTTGGTCATAGACTTGAAATTCCCAAAATTAAAGATGGAAGACGGGTTAAAGTTGATGTTGAAATTATTGATGTTGGCGCTAACGACAGGACAAAGCTCAAAGTCCAAGGCTACGGCTACAACCTTATCTAAAGAAGACTATGGCCCTCAATTCAAAAACCAACCTTAAAATAATTGATGCGATTTGTGAGGGTCCGATCGAGGGGCTTGCTGAATGGCGCAAGAGCGTTTTGTTAAATGAAACTTTAGTTACAGGCAGGCAGATCGCACAGACAGTCAATTTTTCAACAAGGGAAGGGACTCAAAATCAAAAACGTTTTGACGAAAGCTCTATGCTGAGCGATGTTCAGACGACAATTATTGATGTTAACGAGCAGCTTGGCAGTAATTATTCTGAAGAACTTAATGCCGAAAATCAGGTCGTAAAACGCGATTATGGTACGGGGCAGATAACCCGCGCAATAAACGACAGCGAGGCTGATTTTGTTGTGCTTGTGTTTACAATTCCAAAGCTGTATTGCACTGCCATGGAGGGATTGGCGCGGGGTCAATTGTTCTTTGCCCAGATTCATCTAGATATTGCGCTCAGCGAAGACGGCGGTGCCTTTGAAGACAAATGGTTTAGGGTTGAAGGGCAAGAAAAAAGAAGTATTATTAAAGGCGTTTCTACGTCCCAGTATCAATTTAAGACTAAACCGTTCAATCTTACGCGGAACAAAGCGCCGTATAAGATTCGCGTCAGAAAAGTAGAATTTGACAACGCAGAAGATGCTTTTGAAGTCAAAGCTCAAGACCTTCAAGACATTCCTCAAACAACACCTTTAGCTAACAGCAGAGCGGATACCATTATTTGGAATAGTATTATTGTAGGTAAACGAGTAAAAGTTAGCTACCCTCACACCGCTCTTGTTCATTTAAGTATTGACTCGGAAGAGTACAACACCTTGCCTGCGAGGGCGTATGACATCAAAGGTTTAAAAGTACAAATTCCATCAAATGCAACTGTCAGGACAGACGGCAGTCTTAGGTTTAACAGTAGTATTCCTTTTGACGGCAGTCTCACAACCAATCTGCATTGGACAACTTGCCCAATTTGCTGTTTTTATGACTTGCTCACAAATAGTCGTTATGGAGCAGGCGATTTTGTAGACAAAGCTAAAATTAATTGGGTCGATTTAATTGATCTTGCAAAATATTGCAACGAGGAGATTGATACTCCTGACGGAAGACAGCCAAGGTTTGCAATAAATACAGTGCTTGGCTCGCAGGCTGAGGCTTATAACGTCTTGCAAGACATGGCAAGCGTATTCCGTGGAATGATTTTTTGGAAGGCAGACAATGTTCAGCTTGCTGCTGACCATGGCAACCTTGGCGAAGAAAATGCAGAGCCATTAGCAGCTATTCATGTTTTTAGTAACTCTAATGTTGTAAATGGAAGTTTTTCCTACAGCGGCTCTTCGTTAAAAACCAGAAGCACTAGAGTCCGCGTAAGATATAACGACCCCGATAATTTTTACAAGCCTAATTTTTTAATCATTGAAGATCAAGCCCTGATTGAAAAGTATGGAATACAGGAAAAGAGTGTTGTGGCTTTTGGTTGCACTTCAAAATACCAAGCGCAACGCATGGCTCGTTGGATCATGCAGTCAGAAGCAGTGCATGATGACACGGTTAACTTTTCAGTTGGCCTTGAAGGATTAAACGTATTGCCAGGCCAGATATTTGAAGTATCTGATGAGATGCGCCTATCAACTCGTTTGGCTGGCCGAGTTCTTGGTGCAAGAAGAGAGTTTGTTGACGTAGATCAAAATGTTGTATTGCCTTCTGGAGCGAATGACAAGATTAGTGTTGTTATGAAGGATGGCACGATTGAAACCCGTCCAATCTTCAGCGATCAAATTAGCGGCAACAGGGTTTCGCTTGTAACTCCTTTTACTCAAGTACCTCCTGATGATGCTCTGTTTTCAATCACAAATGATTCAGCAGTTATTAGAAAGTATCGGTGTCTATCAGTAGCAGAAGGAGAAGGTGGTGTTTATTCCGTTACTGGCGTTCGTCACGTTGACGGCATTTACAAATTTGTTGAGGGCGATAGCGCAACTTTAGACCTGCCTAAGCCTTTTATTTACGGTCGGCAACCCGATTCAGTAAGCGATGTAAGCATTACATTCCAGCAGATTGATAACGGTACTAGCACAACAAATCGTGCGACTATTTCATGGACCAGAGGATTGACTGGACCGGTTGCAGATTTTGAAGTCAGGTGGAGGATAGGGGACGCAGGCAACTGGAATATTATATTTACCGCTAACACCTCTGTTGATATAGATACAAATTTACTTCCTGGCGACATACTGTATGCACAAGTTACGGCAAGAGGTCCACAACCAGACAGGAAAAGATCTGAGATTGGCAGCAACCGACGGGAGGTGCCTGTCGGTGGAACGAGTGACGGTGTTGATGGCATTTCAACAATTGTTATCCCGCCTGACCCAGAAGAAGTAACTATTGAAGCATCTGGCGTTGATCAGGTTATTTTGCGCTGGTCGCCAAAAGCCAGCGGTCAAAACGTTGCGAACTTTGTTGCCGTTATTAAGCATTCAAGCAAGCTTGACGGAACAGGAACATGGTCTGGAAGCACTTTACTGAGAAAAGTATCGGCAAGAACGACGTCAGTTGTGCTGCCATTAATGAATGGGGAATATTTAGTTAAGTTTGAAAATGCACAAAAACAGCGCAGCAGAAATGCAGTAAGTGCGCTTATTAATTTGCCCGATGCTATTCCCAGGTTTAACTTTGAAATTTTCAGGGAAGACTCAGACTTTGGAGCGTTTCCAGGTCAATCAAGCAATGTTTACTATGACGACACCTACGATGGGTTGGTGTTAAGTGGGGACGGTAATTTTGACGGCACTGTGAGCGTAGACGGCCTGTCCTCCTTTGATTTTATTGGAGAACAAGTACTTAGCGGTGAATACTTCTTCTACAACATTGTTGACCTAGGAGCTAGGTACAGCGTCAAGATGCGACGTGTTGTAACAGCAAGAGGTTTGTACTTAAGTGATTTAGTTGATGGTCGAACAGAAAACATTGACATTTGGTCTGATTTTGATGGCGACATTCCTGACGACACAAACGTTCAGGTCTATTTCAGAAGAGAAGACAAAACAAAAATGACAACCAGCCCTGCTGTGGCCGATCCAGAAATTCTTTTTGAAGACGGATCAAAAATTCAGTTTGAAGGCAGCACGATTACTTTGGCGGTAACGGTTGTTAGTTCTAGTGGTAACAAATATCGGATCAATGGTTCAAGCACTGATAATGAAACGATAGCGCTGACAGAGGGCAACACTTACGTTTTTGACCAAGCAGACGCAAGTAACTCCGGGCATCCACTAAGAATAAGTGCGACAAGCGATGGAACGCATGGCGGTGGTTCCGCATATACGACAGGAGTGACGACGGTTGGAACGCCTGGAAATGCAGGTGCCTACACGCAGATTGTTTTAGCTGCTGGCGCTCCGACTCTTTATTACTACTGTTCAGCGCACTCCGGGATGGGAGGGCAGTTGGACACAAATAATGGTGTTTCGTATCTGCGGCAGGAGTCGGATATTTTCTTTGAGGAATGGATACCGCTCGAAAACAACTCGTATGTGGGGCGTTACTTCCAGTTTAAAGCTGAGCTGACAACAGATCGGAACGATCAGACGCCAATCCTTGAGGAGCTTGGCGCAACGTTCCAACTTGAGCGCCGCACAGAAAATGGTCAATTCCAGCAATCCGGCTTTGGCCCTAAAGACATAATCTTTGAAAAGCCTTTCTATGTCGATGGAGACACAGGAGTATCCGTTGGCACTACTGTCATGGACTTAGAGTCAGAGGATTACTTCGTAATATCAGAGCCAACCTCTACAGGGTTCACGATTACCTTCAAAAGCACCTTCGATGGTGACGAATTTATAGATAGACGCTTCAGCTATACTGCTGTGGGATATGGCTCACGCGAGGACTAATGGCTCAAGCAGATGGCGTTGTTGCTAACGGAAGCGGCGCAGCAGTAAGAGCTGACATCAATACACAGTTGGCTGCAGCTTTCACGAACCACAGTGGGGCCACAGCGCCGTCAACGGCTTATGCCTACCAGTTTTACACTGACACAAGCGCAAACCAACTGAAGGTTCGTAATTCCAACAATACCGCTTACATCGCTCTAAGGACTACGGACGGAAGAACAATTCTTCCAGACGGTACAGATGCTTCACCGGCATTATTTTTTAGCGCTAATACTGACGTAGGTCTTCGATACGACAGTACATATGGATCACTGGCGTTTATTCGCGATGGAGTCAAGCAATCTGTTTTTGGCAGGACGTTGGATGGTCAGACCAACGCAATTACGTTTGGCCCTTGTGCCAATCAGACGACAACGGTCAATCCAACCAACGGCAATAATGCAAATAAAGACACTGTTAAAGGGGTATCAATTCAGGATGATGGTCCTGTTCATATTGCAACAGCTGATGCTAAGCGCCCGTTAACCCTCAACATGATGGGTAGTTATGGTACTAACGATGCAAATGTTACCAAACACCTTAATTTCAACACAAATGGACTTTTTAGGTTTGGTATTGAATGGAATGGAAGTGCTGGTGATTTTACCCTTTCCTCCGACTATCGACTTAAAGAAAATGTAGTCAACCTGACTAGCGCGATCGACAGAATTAAGCAAGCGCGACCTGTAAGGTTTAACTTCATTGATAACCCTGATACAACTTTAGACGGATTTATTGCGCACGAAATTGGCGAAGTAGTTCCTGAAAGCATTTGCGGGGCAAAAGACGCTGTTGACGAAAACGGCGATGTTGAGCCTCAAAGCGTTTTTCTAAAAATGCTTGTTCCGCTTTTGACGGCAGCATTACAAGAATCAATTACAAAGATTGAAGCTCTTGAAACTCGTGTTGCAACCTTGGAGGCTGCTTAATGGCTGATCGAGCTATTTCAACGTTAGCGGCACTGACCGCGCCAGTCAGCAACGATGTGTTCGTTGTAGTTGACTCTAGTGAGGCTGCTAGTGCGGACAAAAACAAACAATTATCTTTTGGCACGCTGCACAAAACAGCACCTGATGGATCTGTTTCGTCCCCATCGATTGGTTTTCTTAGCGACGTAAATCTGACCGGCTTTTATCGCAGTGGTGCGAATGAGATTGGGGTTAGTGCTAATGATGCTTTTGTCGCTAAATTTACGACTACTGGTTTTCAAGTAGGCGCTGGAACGGCTGCAGCGCAGTTACACCTGTTCAGTACCGATACGACTGATCAAGTCATTATTGAGAACACTGACACTGGGCTTGATACGGCACCAGATGTTGTGTTGTTCCGCAATTCAGCAACACCTGCTGCAGGCGACAACTTAGGCAACCTTGAGTTTCGCGGTAAAAATAATGCAAACGAATATGCTGCATACGCGCAAATCACAGCGCAAGTTTCAGATACAGCTGATGCCAGTGAAGATGGCATTCTGCAGTTGATGTCGATGGCAGCTGGTTCGCTTGCCGCTCGTCTTACGTTAAAAAGCAACAGAGTTGGCGTAAACGAGGCTAACCCTGAGCACCCGCTACACATCACTGAGTCTGTTGCCAACACTGGTCTGTTTATTGAATCAGCAGAAGCAGTTTCGGTCAGTGCAGCTGATATCACCTTGTATCACCATCGTGGTGACAGTGTTGCCGGTCAAGACGCTGACGTTTTAAGCAGCATTAATTTTCAAGGCAATAACGACGCAACGACACCAGAGCTTGTGTTGTTTGGAACGGTTGAGGCGTCAATTGTTGACGCGACCGACACAACAGAAGACGGCAAGCTTGATTTCAAGGTTCAGGCTGCTGGAACGTTGACGAGCATGGCTGCGATTACAGCAGCAAACGTGACGCTGGGAAGCCGCCCAATTTTGCCAACCCTGACCCCTGCTTCTGCAACTGCTACAGGTATTGCTGGCGAAGTGGCATGGGATGCAAACTACATTTACGTTTGCACCGCGACCAATACCTGGAAACGGGTTGCCATTTCAACTTGGTCGTGATGCCAGTAATATCGGGGAAAGTCTGACGGATTATGGCAAATACCAAGATTTCAGAACTGACTGAACTGCTGGTCGCTAACGCCTCAGACGTTTTCCCGATTGTTGACACGCTCAACGATCAGACCAAAAAGATCACCTTTGCCAATTTAGTTAACAATCTGGTCCCAGATGGGTCAGTTACAACAGTCAAGCTTGCTAATGACGCCGTAACTGGTGACAAGCTTGCAAATGACATTACGATCGCCAATGACCTGACGGTTACAAACAATTTAACTGTCAACGGTACAACAACAACGATTGATACAACCACGTTGGTTGTTGAAGACAAAAATATTGAGATTGGGAAGGTTTCGACCCCTACAGATGCAACGGCTGATGGCGGTGGCATAACCCTGAAAGGGGCCACAGACAAAACCATTAATTGGGTCGATGCGACTGATGCCTGGACATTTAGCGAGCATGTCAATATTGCAAGCTCGAAAGAGTTCCGCATTGCTGGGACAAAAGTCTTAGATGCAACGAGCTTGGGCTCTGCCGTTGTTGGCTCCAGCCTCACCAGTGTTGGAACAATTACGACAGGGGTTTGGAACGGTACGCCAATTGCGGCTGCAAAGCTTGCCAATACTTCTGTAAGTGCAGGGTCTTACACGCTTGCAAGTATTACTGTCGATGCACAAGGAAGGCTGACCGCTGCGTCAAACGGGACAGGTGCAGACGCTGCCAAAATCATTGCAGGCAATACCGAAGCTGAGGTTGTTGACACAGGCAGTGATGGCCACTTCAAAGTTACGACTGAAGGCACTGAACGGGTTCGTGTTGGCCCTGCAGGTCAGATTGGTATTGCTGGAGCGAATTACGGCACAAGCGGTCAAGTCTTAACAAGTGGTGGAGCGTCAGGCGCAATCACTTGGGCGGCTGCTTCTGCTGGTGCAACTGGCGGTGGATCAGATGAATGGGCTTTAGAGCATGACAACACGATTACAACGACTTATACGATCAGCACAGGCAAAAATGTAGTTTCAGCAGGACCGCTTAGTATTAATGCAGCGGCAACTATTACAGTGCCTGCAAATAGTTTCTGGGTGGTTGTCTAATGGCACTTCGACTAAAAGGACAGACCACGGGTTATGTCGAGCTTGCGTCACCTGCTTCTGCTGCAAGCAACACGCTTACGCTGCCAAACGGAAACGGTACAAACGGCCAAGTATTAACAACGAATGGCAGTGGCACGCTTAGCTTTACGACAAAAGCTGAC
>Ga0181408_1000586_pt1 | contig 11708 bp, 1 predicted proteins | sample 31SPOviralmetaG_FD_130137 | JGI IMG/M metagenome (GOLD analysis project Ga0181408, IMG submission 130137) | Marine viral communities from the oligotrophic San Pedro Time Series (SPOT) site, San Pedro Channel, CA, USA - 31 SPOT_SRF_2012-02-16 | ecosystem: Environmental > Aquatic > Marine > Strait...
AGGAGCACTAGGTGGAGCTACATTGTTAGGAGCAATTCCTGGTGTAGGTCCAGCAGCAAAGAAGATTGCAGCTAAAGGTGCACGTGCTGCGTTAAGTGGTGCTAAGGCAGTACCACGTATTAGACTTGAGGTACCTGATTCTGCTACTTTAGGTAGTACGTATGTAGGTAAACCGTATATAGTTCCTGATAAAGATTGGAGAAAATGGGGCTTTGACAATAAGAAAGATTATATTAATTGGGAAAAACAACAAGATAGAATTGCTTCAGCAGATACAGGTGGATTTTTCGGTAAAACTATAGAAGGTAATCCTCATGCAGGATACGCAATACATGGGTTTCATTCTTCTCCTAGAAGTAATTTAACTATAGATGATTTTAAATGGTCAACACCACAACACGATCAAATTCTAGATAAGTTAGCTCGTGATGGTGTACATTCTCGCGAAGGCATATATACTCATCCAGCAGAATTCGATGCTCAACAATTGTTTGGTGATAACATATATATGGCACAAATAAATCCTACAAAGCTACAAGGACAAGGAAAACTAAAAGGTGGTTATGCGCAGGCTATGAATACAGGCGCTAATTTAGATAAAGCTAAATACTCATCTGAAATATTCTTTCCTAAAAGATCTGTTGAAGATTTAATTCAAGTATGGCCACCACGTAACGTTGAAGAATTTTTAAAAACATATAAACCTCTTAACACAGGTGGTCTGGTAAGTTTTCTTAAAGACAAAGAAGGCTATGGTGCAATAGGTGCTACCGGTTCAGATAAAGATAAAGCTTATAAAGATACTGGTGGTGTGTGGACTATAGGATATGGCAGAACTTTTAATGACGACGGTTCTAAAGTAAAAGCTGGTGATACAACTAATCGTAAATCAGAAGATGCTTGGTTAGATTCTAGAGCTCAAAAAGAATATGATGCTGTTAAAAAGTTTTCTGATGATGAAGGTTATGGATGGAATCAAAATCAGTTAGAATCATTTGCTTCTTTTAGATTTAACGCTGGTCCTGAAAACTTTAAAATGCTAGCTCATAAGAATAGAGGTCAACCTGGATTTATGGATGTTCCTAAAGATCCTGGTTATGATATAAGATACAATAGATCTACTCAAGAGATGATTGATAAGATGCCGCTATATAGAAACGTTAGGGTTGGCGATGACTTAATAAGAGTTCCTGGACTAGAAAACCGACGTGCAGCTGAAGTTGACTTAGCAGGACCAGTACCTTACGATAAACGATACCAAGGTTGGGAAGTGCCTATCTCACCAGAGCCTAGTAGCCGGATGAGTAATATGCTTGAAACAATAGGTAAAGGTGAAGCAATGAAAGGTAAAGTAATACCAGGATACAATGAAGGAGGTATGCCTATGGAAGACGATGATATAATGAATTTCATCAAGACCTATCAAGGTAATTTAGGTGATGTTAATCCTGAAAATGTAGCAGCTAGTATAATATCAGACGAAGAATTACTACAAAACTCTTCAGATGTAGGAGCTAATAGTTTTGCTGAAGCTGGTGTGCAGCAGTTTAATAATCCAAGATTATCTGTACCTATACCTGGAGCTGACTATGGTATGACAGACTCTGCTCAACTTAGAGGTGGTAATGTTAGACCTGACATGATGCCTCCTGGTTATGTGCCTCCAATAGGATCACCGTTTCTTAATGAATCAACTTCTCTTCAGAGAGTAAAAAATAGCGATGGTGTATTACAATATGGAACACCTGAAGCTAGATACGCAGCGATGGAAAGAGCTACACCCATGGGTGCAGTAGGTCCTCCTCCTGGAGATATGGCTTATATACCTGATGGCTATACGTACAATAGACCTGAAGGTGGTGCAGATAAAATAGCTTGGGATAATTTACAAGCTGCTATGGCAAATCCAGAAACAAATGCTATTGGTTTAGGTCCTCAAGGAACTAAGGCAGGCAAGATTGAGCGTATTAATAAACGTAAGTTTTTAGATAGTATGCAAGGTTTAGAGGAGCAAAACCGTAGACAATTAATACCGGAGTTTAGTCCATCGTTAGATAGTAGAGCAATGTCAGTATTAGAAGTACCTTACAATGAATATGCTTCACCACGGAATCGCGCTAATTTTAGAATGAATGAAGAGTTAGAGCAGATTATGCTACAATTACAAACAACTCCAATTGACTTTCATGAAGATAGTGTAGCATGGGAAGAATGGCTTAAGAGTGATCAGACAGGACCGCGTCCTAAAAGACTTCCAAGAACTCCATATCCTATATTAATGGCAAGAAAACAATTTCTTGAAGAGCAACTAGGAAGAAGTGAAGATAATATTGGAGTAAATGCACCTCAACCTTATGCATTAGGTACAGATGTTTTAGAAATAAAAGCTGCTGAGAGCAGTGTTAAGAATGAGATAGCTAAGGCTGAAGCTATGTACGAGAAAGCTGTAGTTAATAATGATAAAGAAACTATGGAGTACGCTGATGGTCTTTCTAAAAAGGCTCAATTAAGACTAGCTGAAATTGAAGCTAGAAAAGAAGAAGTTAATAGAAGAAATTTGTTAGCGCAGGAATCTGCTCCGGGTAAAAGAAAATCTCAAGCTATGCTTAAGATGCTAGATATACAACGCCAATTTGAAGCAACTAGAGATGAAGAGCGTAAGTCTAGGCTTGCAGAAGAACTTAAGAAGTTAGATCAAATTTATGTAGATAATGGTGGTGTGTCTCAACTAGAATCAATAACTGGTAATAATACTACAGATGATAACGAAGTAAAAAAGAAAACTGAAGTATTAACATCAAGAGTTCCTATCTCTAGAAACTTAGAAGAAGCTGCTGAATCTGGTGAGGTAGAAAAAGCTGGTAGTAAAGTAAAACAAGGTAGTCCTCAGTGGGAAAGCGCAAAGAGTTTCTTAAAAGATATATTCGGAGACATCTTTAATAAGAAAGATTTAGTGAGAGCTATAACAATTTACTTAGGTGCTAGGATATTTGGTGCATCAGGTAATCAAGCAGGTGCTATGGCAGGTAAGTATTACTTAGGTAAACAAGATGCACATGAAGCTAATGTTAAGGCTTATGCTGCGTCAGGTAAATATAAGCCATCTTCTGTTGCTCTTTATGCAAAGACTAGAAACTTAGATGATCTTGAAGCTATAGGTAAACCAGCTGTGACTACAGGTGAAACTAAAACACTTTATGGTACTAGCAAAACAGGTAAACCTTTAAAGATTGAAGTAGCAGAATTTAACTTAGGACCTAATCATAATGTCTGGAAAAGAAAATCTACACTTGATGATGGATCTATAGGATGGGTTACAGTTGATCCAACTCGATGGTCAGAAGATGGTAGTCGTGTTCAAGGTACTCCAGAGTATAATGCTAAAGTTAAGTTGTATTATGAGAAAGCTAAAGACTTAACCAAAGAACAGTTAACTTATACAGACCCTGATGACGGTAAAGAAAAGAATGCTATTCCTGGTCTTAAGCCTAATACAGCGGCTGATCAGTTAGCAAGATGGGCTATAGATAATGATATTGATTTAGGTTCTGCAAGCTATGCTCTTGGATTAGCTATAAATATGGCTAAGCAAGAAGTAAATAGAAACGAATCAGGTGAAGTTAAAGATTTAGTTCCTCATTTAAATCAAGCATTTATTGTTGCTGAGGTTAATGATACTGGCCAAAGTCCTGTAGCATTTAAAAACTTAGATGGTGAGTATATATCTTATAAGTTATTAAAAGATGCTTTAGTAAATGTAGCTTCAATAGCTAGTGCAAACAATCCAGATATAGAAAGTATGAATCCTGTAATGAGGCAAACAGCTATCATAGAGTTTGCTGGTGATTTGTACAAGACGTATGCTACTAACCAAGCATCAACTAATGCTACTGATGTATTTGTAGAAGCTGCAAAAAATAATAAGACAACACCTTTATACGAATTTATGAGAGCATATAGATAAGGAGATACTTATGGCTGAACCGTACTTTTTTGGTGAGGATAATAGAGCACCTATGGTGGCAGAGCATCAACAGTTTACGAACGCTCTACAAAATTTAAAGCCTACCACGATTGGCACAGATGGTATGTTTGCTCTTGATGGTGACACTGTAGAGAAGCCTGGTATAGATAAACCTATTCGTCTCTCTGGTTATGATACTGGAGAGACAACTAAGTGGATTGAAGGTGAGCTAAAGTTAGGTACTGCAGGTGGTAAAACACAAGCAGAAGTTTTAGCTAGGCTTGCTAACGAATACGGGTTTACAGATATTAAACTACACCTTGATGAAAAGGGTAATCCTATAATAGATAATACTGGAAAAAGATACGTTGGTGATTTGTTAAATGCTGATGGCGAGTCTTGGGAAAAGAAACTATTATCAAAAGGTCTTGTAGAACCTACACAATTTACATCAGAAGAAAATAGATTACTTTATAGTCTTGAAAAGAATAAAAGAGAACGTCAATATCTTCAAGGTATATATGAAGAAGATACTTGGGATTTAGCTCGAGAAGAAATACTTGAGGCTCTTGATACTGAAGGATATAGAAAGCAAGGATTAAAGCATGTAGCTTACGACGAGATAGAGTTGAAGCGTATGCAAGAGATGGGGTTAGGTAATTATTTTACTGATGCTGAAGTTAGTTTAAGGCATAGCGATAGATATTTAAATAACAAAGCAGTTAATCCTATGTCTACAACATGGAATAGAACTTGGGTTACTGTTAAAGAGGCAGGCTACGGTGCTGTTAATATGTTCGGTGATGCTACTGGTTTAGAAACTATATCTAAAATAGGAGAGAATGGAGTTGAACGTGCTCATAGGCAGCTAGCACCTTACGCAGATACAATACAATCTTATAAAGATGTTAATAGTTTTTATAGTGGACTAGAATATTTTACTAATATGTTAGCTATGTCTGTACCCTATATGGGTATAACAGCTGGTGCAATGTTTGTAGCTCCTGCTACAGGTGGTACTTCATTAGCTTTACCTGCTTCTATTTATGCAGGTCAAACTTATAATGAAATGGATGCTAAGAATAAAAATGTAGGTGTAGCAGCGTTATCAGGTGTTACTCAAATGGCTCTTGATATGTTAGGTTTGAAAGGAATAATGGCTACAAGAATAGCTAGTAAAGAGTTATTTCAAAAAGCTTACACTGAGTTAGTTAAGAAAGGTATGTCAGGTGCTGAAGCAAGATTAGCTATTGGCTCTGCTACTAGAAGATCGTTAGCTAGCTTTGCAGGTGATGCAGCAAGTGAAGCAAGTAAACAGCTTGCAGCTAAACAAGTATTCTTAGATCTTATGAGACGTCAAGCACGCGGTGCTACTATAGAATCTACAACAGAAGGACTACAAGAAGCGACAGCTTATGTAGCTGCGCATCATGCTGATATAGGTACATCAGCGTTTGACTTTAGAGAGTTAGTATCGAGAGCTACTGAAGGTGCTGTAGCTGGTGGTATGCTCGGTGCAGGTATATCTTCTATGGGTACAGTACAAAACGTAGGTGGTTGGGCTGATGTTAAATACAGATTAGCTCCTGCAGACGAGAGAAATCAATCAGCAGCATCTATACTTTCTGAAGAAGAAGCTAATTCTAAAGAAGGTATGAAGTCTAACGCAGAAAATGCTGCAGACGCAGCGAGTCGTAACGCTTCAAGAACTCAAACAAGAGGATTAACAAGCGCAGGTTTCTCTAAGCTAGGTGGGGCTGTTAGTTCTACTCAAGGCAGAACATCTGGTGTAGTTCATATGGATGATAGATCTAAGAGTAATAAAAAACGTATGAAAGATCAAGGTATAGTTGAGACACTTAAAGAAAAAGCTATGAATCCTTTAGGTTTATTTCAAGGCTCAGCGCCTAATGCTATCAACTGGTCACAGCAAAGAAGGTCTAGAGCTTTACGTAGATTAGCTGGTATAATAGGTGGACAGTTACAAAGAGTTTACGATGGTGAAAACTTTATGACTGCTAAACAACACGCTGTTGCTACATATAAGAATATGATAGCTACTGATATAGAGTTCTTTAAAGATTTAGGATATACTAAAAGACTTTCACGTAAAGCTAAATCAGAAATCAGTAAAGGATTTCTACAAGATATAGCTAGATATAGAAACCAATTTGGCAAGTTTGATCCGTCGTTAATACCAGATAGTAATCCTCGTAAAGCAGCGTTGATAAAACATGGTAGAGAAATACAACAACTAAGTGACAAAATATATCAAGATCAGAAAGCTGCTGGTGCTGACATGGGTTATATACAAGATTACTTATTTAGGTACAAGACATTAAATAAAAGATCTGTGTATAAGAACCAAGGTAAGTTTCAAAAGTTATTAAGAGATGAGTACGGTTACAGCGCAGCTGATGCAAAGAAACTAACTGATGAGATAATAGATAATAACGAAGCATATGATATCAGTGATGCTGAAGCTTTTAGTGTTAGTAAAGGTGGTATCATGCCTAACTCTCATAAGAAAAGATCTTTGAATATGTCTGAGAATAATAAGTTCGATGATTTTATGGAGACAGATATCTTTGCTAACATCAGTCATGCAGCTAAGCAAGCTGCTAGATTTACAGCTCATAGAAAGTATATAGGTAAAGATGGTGCAGTTATAAATCAGTTACTACATGAAGCAGAACATGTTGACGGTATATCTAAAGAAGAAGTAGATAAGATTGCATACAATGTAAAGAATATATTAGATGCAGACTCTGGAAACTACATGAGACCTCAAACAGAGATGGGTCAGAAGCTACAAAGGTTACAAAGAAACTTCTTAATGTTAAGTACATTTGCTAGTTTACCTATGGCAGCTATATCCTCTACAGTAGAGCTTGGTCTTGTAACAAAAGGTTTAACAGCAGATGAGATCTTTACTACTAAGAAAAATAAAAATGGAGATCACGTAGGGCTTAGAGGTATAGGCCGAGAGCTTGGTAAAGCTATGTGGGATGGAACTAAAGAGATAACCGACTTGGCTACTCAACGTACATCTAAAGATACATACTCACCTGGTCAACAGATTAATAGACTTCTTGGATTATATGAGTGGTCAGTTGGTGCAGCTCAAGTTACAGGTGTTAGTGAGACTAATGCAGCTCAACAGTTTTTCTTTGAAGCATTCTTTAAGTGGAATGGTTTAACAGGTATAACAAACTTAACAAGGGCTATGAGAGCTTCTATGTTTGGAGACTTCTTATATAACCGAGCATCAGAGATACAAGCTCACCGTATGAGTGGTGATCCTAAAACTAGATCTGTACAAGAAGCTGAAGCACAATTACGAGACTTAGGTTTAAGAGTTGATGGTACTGATAATATTATTGACTTAATATTTGATACAGAGTTAATCACAGCTGGTGTAGACTTTATAGGTCCATCACAAGTATCTTCAGGTCCAGGTAATCTTGCGGCTAAGCAAGAGATAATGGCTGCTCAAATACGTGAAGCTACGTATAGTTTTATTAGAGAAGCAGCTGCGTTACCTGATGCAGCAAACAGACCATTACTTTATCAAGATCCTAGATTTTCTTTGTTCTTCCAGTTCCAAGGTTTTATAGCTACGTTTACAGCTAACCATATACCTAAACTATGGGGAGAATATGTTAAGCGTGGTACTCCAGCATTAAAGTATAATGCATTTGCTACTATGGCAACTATGATTATGTTAAGTTTTGCTTCTCAATATATAAAAGATATTCTTAAATATGGTGACAAGTCTCCTTACTTAGATGACTCAGAATATATTGAAAGAGGTATAAGATCCTCTGGATTACTTGGTACAACTGAAAGAATAATAGATCAGTTCATGCCTTTGTATGAACAAAGAGCTGGTGATAGTGCTCCTAGTTGGATATTCAATAGTGTAGCAAGTGAAGCTCCTGCTATCGGCTACGCTAAGAGAGTAGCACGAGCATCAGGTAAATTTATAAGAGGAGATGTAGGAGAAGGAGTAAGGTTAGGTATGAAACTCACACCAGTCTTAGGACCTTTCAATCAAATAGGTACGCAAGCAGGAGAGTTTGCGAGTCAATGGAACTTTAATAGTAAGGGATAAATAAAATGGTAGCGAAAAATGTATCATCGACTATGCCAAATAGTTTAAAGGCACAAGGAGATGCGCAAGAAAACCAACGAATAATGTTAGAAAAAAAGTTATATGCTTTACAGAATCAGCTAGACGAGTTGACTGCAGCTAAAGTATCTGATGAACTAGTAGCTGAGACAGCTCCAGCAGATATTTCTGGTAGTCAAGATGCTACATCAATGTCAGCTGCTCTTACACAAGCACTAGCTAAGAGAGCTGCTGATCCTGGCTACGTTACAGGAGAAATTTTTACCGATGAACAAGGTAACGAACAAGTAATACCAGGTACTGGTAGTGCTATGGGAGTAGGTGAAAGAGCAGTTTCAATTGAAGGTCAACCTATTAATCAATCTGATCCTTTACAAGAAGCTTTTGGTGTAAGAGTAAGTGAATTACCTGAGCAAGATGCCGGTATTTTAAACATGGCTCAGAGAGGAAAGGATCCTACTAAATGGAGTCCTACAGGAAATAAATATTATCCTATTATCCCTGATAGTAAATCTACAGATAATGGTGGCTTTGAAGAAAGACTTAAGAATGCTTCGCTTAGATTGCAAGAAGGACATTTCTGGTTAGGTACAACGCCTTCTAACTTAAGTACGAAAGCTACATTTGAGATGCGAGAGGGTGGAGCAGCAGTACCTCGAAAAAATAATGTACGTGTTGGAGATCCTACTACTGTACCTGCTGATATTCAAATTAAAGCTGGCGGATTGAACACTGGCTCTACCAAGTCAGGTGGTTCTCTTGTAAATGCTGTTATGAAAGCAGGTGCTTTAGAGTATAATAAGAAAATAGATAAGCAAGTACCTAATGTGATGTACACTAAGATTGCATTAGCCGTTACTGAAAATGCTCTTGCTGATCTATCTTACCTTGAAGATTTTGAAGGTGAACTTGAGATAGATGAAATAACAGGTAAGCCTAAATCAGAGGGTAAAAGACTTTCAGCTGTTGATCAACGAAAGATTGATAGAGCTAGAGAAATAGAAGGCAAAGATATAACTATAGCAAAAGGTAATGGTGCGTTAGGTAATATGATACATAAAGAGTATCAACGTATGGTTCCTGATAATGATAAGACTAATTTAACTAGAGAAGAAGCTGAAACTTTAGGTGCTGCTTTTAAAGATCTATATGCTATCTTAAATCCTCGTATGATACAGAGAATTGAAGGTGGCGGAGTGGCGCATGAACAATCTACGTTTCAACTTTCAGAAGCAGGTAGATTAGACTTAATAAAAGGTAAAGACAGACGAGCTGCTTTGTTTAGTAAACAACCTGTAAAACCTTTATCTGCGCCTGCACCTAGTGGATCAATTGACGAAGGTGATTTAGCCTCTTTAACTAAAGTTACTTTAGGTAATTTAGGTGTAAAAGAAAGTGAGCTAGTAAAGAAAGCTATGGCAAGCGCTAGTAGTGTAGCTCATATTGTAGATAAAAGACGTGGTAAAATTATGTTAGCCACGTTACTTGGTCGCTTACAAGGTGGTCAAAACGCTGACGTTACTACATGGCAATCAGAGATCCATGGTTTAGGCCAGTCAAAAGTAAATGAGTTTGAAGCTAAAGAAGCTGCTGAACTTAAAGCTTTACTTGAAGAAGGTTATAAGTATAACTCAAATACTAGAACATGGGAACATCCGCGAGATGCTGAATTAAATATTCCAGAATCTATGGTATATAAAGCTGATAAAGTTATGGAAAGTGTAATGATGAGTTACGCTCAACAAGTAAGTGCAATTGCAGAAGCTAGAAGTAAAGCAAACTATTTATCTTATTCTATGCTAGCTTATAATTATAGAATACTACCACAACAAACTTACTTTAATCCTGTTACATCAAAGATAACTAGGTTTGTAACTCGTGGTGTTAAGTCAGCGCGTATTAATAGAAGAGGAGATCAAGTAGATCAAAACTTAAGACAGATGTATGCAGCTATGTTAGTTGACGGAGCTGATGCTTTGTTACCTGACGCAAGAGAAAGAGCTTTAGCAGCTGCTACTGATCAAATGAAAAAAGATGGTGACGCATTAAGATCTTTAGAAAATGTAAGAGATGAGGATTACGAAGTTGTATCAAATGCTATTGCTTCTAAGGTACCGTTAGATAATCCAGATTTTCCTGCTGAAGCTATGGCTAGAATCCAAGGTTCTTTACAGTTAGATCCTACTATTCATGCTGATTTAATAGCTAAGATAAAGGATAAAGGTCAAGATGGTTTAATGTATATAGATGGATTGATTGACTTTGCTAATTACGTAGATGCAATGTCAAATAATAAACCTTTCAATACATACTTTAATGGCTATATAGATGGTAAAACAAACGGCCTTGCATCGAATGGTGTACAGATGGGTCATGAACAAACAGCTTTACGTACAGGTGTTATTCGTACAGGAGTTGAAAAGCTTTTAGATGACGGTGATATTAGAGATCAGTTGCAAAAACTTGCAATAGAATCTTTAGATAAAGGTTGGTCTGATATTAACTTTGATCCTGCAGATGGTGCTACTGCGATTGAGCATATGAATACTATAGCTAAAGAGTTATACTCTTATAGAGAGTTAAACAAGCAAACAACTATGACATATGGTTATGGTATGGAGTTGTTTAGTTTTTGGGTTAACTTTAAAGAAGTTATTGATCTTAAACTACAAGAAGCTAAATCAAATCCGAATGATCATATGCTACAAGCTTTTGCTACTAGCTATGCGTACGTTATGAACGATAAGAACCTTGGCTTTAATAATGATGTAGTAGAATTATCTAAAGTATTAAACGGAAAATACTCTGAGTCACTAGTTGAAGTAATGTCTGATGATGCTATAGCTTCAAGAGCTTTAGTAAGAGCTTCTGCTGGTATGTTTGCAGTCTTAAATGAGATACAAGAGATTGATGGACCAGGTGGTATAGGTAGATTAGCATTTGGTAGAGCAGTTTCTGAAGGCTCATCAACAGCATCATTTACTGATTACGATACATATGCAAAGGATGATGCACTAGCTGCAGCTGCAGGTTTTCCTATCGATGAGAAAGGAAATCAAAAAAGAGAGCAAAGACGTAGAGCTTTTCATTATAAAAAGCGAATGACGTCATCAGCACCGCGAGTTACTAAAGTTGGTAAGAATATTAAGTCTGAACCAGGTCGATGGGCTTATGGTGGTTCTGTACCAGGACCTATACAATCATTGGATGCTGTGACAGTAGTTAAGACTTATACAGGTAAATCATGGAATGATATATCGAATGCTGGAAAAGGTAATCCGTATTTGTTTACTATATACGATGCTTTTAAAATGGATGCAAATAATTATGATGTAGTATTAGGAGAAGTCAATAAGAACTGGATGAGAGAATGTATGAACTATTCTTATCTACAGGCTTATAAAGATTCTACTTTAAAACTCATGAGGGATTATGAGAAAAATAAAGCTGCAGTTCTTAAAGAGAAAGGCAATGATATTATATCAGACATAGATGGTTTGTATATGAAGTATATGTTAGAAGATCATACAGGAAAGAGTACTGAAAAAGGAGATAAGCTAACTTATAGTGGCACTCAACTTGCTAGAAGACTAGGTAAGATGGCACCTATTA
>Ga0181408_1000590_pt1 | contig 11702 bp, 8 predicted proteins | sample 31SPOviralmetaG_FD_130137 | JGI IMG/M metagenome (GOLD analysis project Ga0181408, IMG submission 130137) | Marine viral communities from the oligotrophic San Pedro Time Series (SPOT) site, San Pedro Channel, CA, USA - 31 SPOT_SRF_2012-02-16 | ecosystem: Environmental > Aquatic > Marine > Strait...
ATGCTCTTCGACGTGAAATTAAAACACTTAAAGAAGATTTACGTGATGAATTTAAATCTACAATTGTAGAACAACCAACACAACGTAATACAACAGCTACGGGAGTAGGTAACCCAATTCCTAAAAGTGTAAAATCATCTTTAAAAGAAAAAATTATGGGTAAATCTATTTCCCAACAATTTACCTCTAATATGGCATTAAATGATTTATTAAACGAAACAGCTCAAGGTAATACAAACCTTGAATCAACACTAATACCAGAATCACCAATGCCTGTTGAAGTTTCAAATGTTGTAAATAGAGATTATCGTGAATTAATGAGAGCTATAGATAAAAAGAAAAATAGTAGACCTTAATGGCACAAATACAACAACAAATAGATCCATTAGATTTAACTCCTTCGACAGGAGTAGGAGTAGCCTTACCTTTTAATGGACCTGGTGTTTTTAATACTAATTATACTACTCAAGATCAAACTAAATCTAATTTAATTCATGTAATTCTTACTGAACCTGGAGAATTAATAAATAGACCAAATTTTGGGGCAGGATTAAATAGTTTATTATTTGAACAAAAAATAAGTAAAGATGATCTTCAAATAAAAATTCAAGAGGCAATAGCTCAAGATGCTAAATTAAATAAAATGATTACTATATCTGATGTTATTGTTAATCAAGAAGTTAATACAAATACTGTTAGAGTTACGATAGAATATATTTCAAATTTAAATGGTAAACAAGATGCTATTCAAATTGGAATAGGAGGGATAAATGAAAGAGGTCCTGCACCTTATGAACAAAAATAATTTAAATAATGGCATATTCTAATACAAGTAATACACCCCAAAAAGATATTAAATATCTTAATAGAGATTTTAATTCATTAAGAAATCAATTAATTGAATATACTAAAACATATTACCCTCAATCGTTTAATGACTTTTCTGATGGATCCCCTGGAATGATGTTTCTAGAAATGGCGGCTTATGTAGGTGATGTTCTTTCATATTACACAGATACCCAATTACAAGAAACATTTTTATTATTAGCTCAAGAAAAGAAAAATTTATATAATTTAGCTTATTCTTTAGGATATAGACCTCAAGTTACTAAAGCATCTAGTACTAATTTAGAAATATTTCAATTATTACCTGCTAAAGATTCTACATCTAATTATAAACCAGACTATGATTATGCATTAACAATGGGTGAAGGATCTTCTTTTAGTTCTACACAAGCAGGAATTAGTTTTGTTACTGAACAATTAATCGATTTTAGCATTTCTGGTTCAGCAAGTCCTACTGAAACTAGTGTTTATCAAATAGATGGTGATGGAAATCCATTATATTATTTACTTAAAAAAACTACAAAAGTTATTTCAGCAGTTAGAAAAACTACAACTTTTGGTATAAGTTCTCCTGAAAAATTTTTAAAACTTAATCTAACAGATAATAATATAATAGGAATAGAAAAAATAGAAGACAGTGATGGGAATGAATATACAGAAGTAGATTATTTAGCTCAAGATACCGTATTTGATGAACAAACTAATACATATAATAATGACTCTGTATTATATTCAGACAGGCAATTTGCCCCATATTTAATGAAAATTAAAACAGTTCCTAGAAGATTTGTATCTAGATTTACATCTGAAACAAATTGTGAAATTCAATTTGGAGCGGGTACTTTAACAAGTCCAGATGAAGAAATAATACCTAATCCCAATAATATAGGATTAGGACTTAGTGATGGTAGAAGTGGTTTAGATAGAGCATATGACCCATCTAATTTTTTATTCACAGGTACTTATGGAATTGTCCCAGCTAATACTACATTAACAGTTACTTATTTAGTAGGTGGGGGGATTAGTTCTAATGTAGCATCAGAAACTATAACAAAACCAGAAACTGTATTTTCTTCTACTAAACCTAATTTAAATGCTAATATAAAAAGTTTTATAATAGCAAGTATAGCATCAAATAACCCCCAAGCAGCAACAGGTGGGGGTGATGCCGAAAGTATTGAAGAAATTAGATTTAATGCAATGGCAAATTTTGCTTCTCAAAAACGAACAGTAACTAAAGATGATTATCTTTTAAGAGCTTTATCTATGCCCTCAAGATTTGGTAATATAGCTAAAGTTTATTTAGAACAAGATGATCAAATAAATCCTTTAACCACTGAAAATAAAACAAGAATTGCAAACCCTCTTGCTTTAAATATGTATACTTTAGGATATAATGCAAATAAAAACTTATCTGAATTAACTAATGCTACTAAAACTAACTTATCTACTTATTTAGAACAATTTAGAATGCTAACAGATGCTATTAATATTAAGGATGCATTTGTAATTAATATAAGTGTTAATTTTAAAGTTAGAGTTTCTCCTGGATTTAATAATCAAGAAATATTATTAGGATGTGTACAATCACTTCAATCTTTTTTTAATATTGATAAATGGCAAATTGGTCAACCAATTATTAAAGCTGAAATAATTAGTACTTTATTAGGGGTAAAAGGAGTACAATCAGTGCAAGATATAAAATATAATAATAAATCAGGTGAATCTTTAGGTTATTCAAAATATAAATACGATCTTCAATCTGCAACTATAAATGATATTATATACCCATCTTTAGATCCATGTATTTTTGAAGTAAAATACCCTAATGTAGATATTAAAGGACAAATTGTAACATAATATGGCTTATTACTCAATATTTCCCGAAAAAGATGCCACAATTTATAGTAATCCTGATAGAGATACTTTAAATACAGGTAATGATGAAATTTTAGAATTAGTAAAAGAAAAAGGCGATAATAATAATCTTTATTATCCATCAAGAATTCTTATACAATTTAAAGATTCTGAAATTAACCATATTATTTCCAATAAAATAACAGGAAATTTTTCAGCTAATTTACAATTATTTTCTACCGAACATAAAAATTTAGGTCAAAATCAACAAATAGAAGTATTTGCAGTATCTAGATCATGGGATGAAGGGTCAGGTAGATATTCTAATTTACCTATTTTATCAAATGGATGTTCATGGATTTATAGAGATAATATTAACAGAAAAACAGAATGGGCTACATCTAATTTTGCATTAGGTACTACAGGATCTATAGGCACATCTACTCTTACTCAAGGTGGTGGTGCTTGGTATACAGGTAGTGCATTTTCAAATTTACAATCTTTTTCTAATGCAGAAATTTTAGATTTAAATTTAAATGTTACCTCAATAGTTCAAAAATTTAGTTCAAGTATATTTAGTGGTCAAACATATCCTACAGGAATTCCTAATAATGGTTTTATAATTAAATATCCTAATAATATAGAAACAGATACTTTAAGTAGTAAAGGAACTTTAAGTTATTTTTCAGTTGATACTCATACAATATTTCCTCCTAAATTAACTTTTAAATGGGATGATAGTATACATAATTTTGGTGCACAATCAACAACTAAAACTAGTGGTAAATTAAACGTTTCTTTATATAGAAATAAAGAAGAATATAATGTAAATGAAGAAGCTACATTTAGATTAAATGTAAGAGATAAATACCCTAATAGAACATTTACAAATACATCAAATTATTTAAATGTGGGGTATTTTACTACTGCATCTTATTATAGTATACGAGATGCACATACAGAAGAAGAAATCATCCCATTTGATGATGATTATACTAAATTAAGTGCAGATTCAGAAGGAATGTATTTCAAAATATATATGAATGGATTACAACCAGAAAGATACTATCGTTTATTATTTAAACATATAAATAATGATGGTATAGAAATATTTGATAATAATTATCATTTTAAAGTAGTTAGATAATGGATCCTCAAATTATAAAATTAGATAAAACTACAGTTGATGCGGAAATAGGTAATAGATCTATTGATAGAACTTTTTCTGAATTAATTCCTAAAGAAGATTTAGTATCAGTTGATCAATTTTTTAGCTATTATGATAAATTATTTTATGATATTCCTAGAGATGGGGCTACTTCACATAAAACTTTAATAGATCAAAGTACTGAATTTTATGGGAATTATCAAGATCCTAAAGATGAAATAATTAGAGATTTAGAAAAGCAAATTCTTGATTTAAATAATCAACTATTAAATAATGATTTAAGTGGGATAGAGGAGTTAGAATTAGAAGAAAAACAAGAAAAAACCATTAAAGTGAATCTAACTTTAGAAGGTGGTAAAAAATTAGGAAAGAAAAAAGATAGAAAAAAGAAAAGATATAAAGTTACTTTTACTGATTTTGAAGGTTTTAAAACAGTAAAACAAGGAAGTTATAATAAATACAGGAAAGAAACATTTGAATTTAAAGGAAAACCTGATTTTTACCAAATAGACATATTTGGTAGGGTAGATAGAAGAGGATCTAGTAAAGATTGGGTTCATGAATATGGCAGTGGAATAGTAAGTTTTACTAATGATTCCCCAGATGTTATTGTTGAAGATATATCTATACCTAAAGTAAAAAGATAATAAATGGCTAGCTACAAAGATAACAAAAATACTAATATGAATGCCTCTTTACCTTCTTCAGGTAAAGGTGGGTCTACTATGAGTAAAATTAATATTAAATCAATAGCTAAAAAATTTGAAAAGAAAGTATCTAAATTTATAGATAATGTCCCCAATAATTCTAATAAAACTGTTAATTTATTTAATACATTTGGAAAAGTAGAGGATAATGTAGAATTTAATGTATATGATGTTACTGATAATTTAATATCCCATACCCGTGATTTTAAAAATTATATTTTTACTGAAGAAGGAAAACAAACTGATGGTACATCAAATGAAATAATAGTAAACCCTGAACAAGATTTAAGAGACCTTAATTTTAATTCAGGTCAATATAAAGTAGAATATAGATTTCAAAGAAAAAAAATTATAGATAGTTTTTTAAAATCTTTTTCTATAAAAGAAATTTCTAATTCAAGACGTGAAATTAGAATAGATACTCTTGAACTAGATAATATACAATTAGAACAACGTTATAATATATTTTTTGAAGAATTAAACCAATCAACATTTTTTAAAGATTTTACTTTAAATTTTGGAAATGGTACTAATATTACAGCAATTAATATTTTTTTAGATAAATCAGACGATGATTATTCTTTATTAATTAAATTATTAGATCCCCTACCACCTACTATTGCTAGTACTTTTACATTAAGAATCACAGAAGATTTAATAGAACCTGCTTTACTTACATTAAATTTAGAACCACTTTCGGTAGAAGATTCTAGAATTCAAATTGCAGGTCCTAATTTTAAAATTGATACTAGATTAAATAGTTCAATTCCTTCAGAATTCAAAACATATGATGAATTATTAGGAGGAGGAATTACTTCTAGTTATGAAAATATGTTAAATGCATTAAGTAGTAGTTTTGAACCTAGTGTTGAATATAATAATTTAGCAACTGATTCAGGGTATCATTTTGAAAATTTTGTACATTTTAGTTCGGCTACTGAAAGATTAAATAATTTTAAATATAAATTAAAACTAATAGAATTATATAATTCCCAAATATCTAATATCAATACTATAACAGGTAATGCTGCTACTTCTACTACTACTTTAAATAGTAAAAAAATTGTAGAAAATAAACGAAAAAAAGTTATAGGAGGATTTGACGGATATGAAAGATTTTTATATTTTGAATCAGGAACTTATTCATGGCCTAAATCTAATTCAACTAAACCATATACTCAAAGAGTTATAACATCCTCCCAATCATTAACTTGGTTTGGAAGTAATGAAGGTGCAAATGAATATTATGGGGGACAAATATTATCTTCTTCTGAATTTGATAACCAAAATTTATATAATTTAAATAAATTAATTCCTGAATATATTAAAAATGATACTAATAATGACCAATACAAATTATTTGTTGATATGGTTGGTCAACATTTTGATCAATCTTGGTTATATATTAAATCATTAACTGAAAATAAAAAAGCAGAAAATAAATTAACTAGAGGAATTGATAAAGATTTAGTTTATAATGCCCTAAAAGGACTAGGCATTCAAGTATTTGATGAATTTGAAAATGCAGATTTATTTGAATATTTAACAGGGACAAATAAAGATGGTTCTTTATATCATTCCACTTCATCTACAACTCCCCAAACACTAATTACAGCTTCTAACGATGGTTCTTTACCCAAAGCAGATATAACAAAAGAAAAATGGAAAAGAATTTATCATAATTTACCATATCTTTTAAAAACAAAAGGTACTAAAAGAGGAATTAGAGCATTAATTACATCTTATGGAATACCATCTACTATTTTAAATGTTAAAGAATTTGGAGGATCAACTTCAAATTCATCCACATTTAAAACTTATAACTATGTTAAAGAATTTTTTGATTTTAATGGAAATTCAGGTACAAATGGGTATTTTTTAAAAACCCCATGGTCATCCTCACTAACTAATGATATATCAGCATCAGCTAAAACAGTAGAATTTAGAATTAAACCATATAGATCTACCAGTAATTATCATTTATTTAGCTTATCAGGATCACAACCATCATCACATGAATTAACATATAACCAACATCTTACATTAGAACCTTACTCAGGTCCTGATATAACATCCTCAGGAGATTCTACCCTATATGGTAGATTAAAATGGAGTAGAGATAATGACAATGTTACTGCATCTTCAAATTATTTCCCAGTATATAATGGCAATTATTGGAATATATTTATTGGGACTAATGCTATAGGAAATTCAAGTGACACAGCTATAGGTACATCTTTTGGAGCATATCAAACTAATGAAAGACAAAATGTATATAAAGTAACATCTCTATCTCCCTTACAAGATACTAGATTCCAAGCAAATGCATGGGGCTTACAGTTTGGAGATGGAAAGGGTGACTCTACCCATGCACGTGATGCAGGAGCTGCTTTTTGTTATATAGGTGGAATAGAACCAGGAAGTACTACTGATAATATAGATGGTTTATATTATTCAGGTTCATTACAAGAAATTAGGTACCATTTTGGTGAATTACTAACAGATGATGTTTTAACAAAACATGCTTTAGAACCGTCAATGTATAATGGTAATAATATTTCATCATCATTTACAAATTTAGTTTTAAGATTACCTTTAGGAGGAAATTTTAAACAAAGTACCAATAGTTTCCATCCCAATTCAAGTGTAACTTATTTAGATCCTATCTCTATTAATATGACAACACAAAGATGGATTCATAGAACAGAAGACCGCTATTTACCTTCACCAGATACTACAGGTAAAGCTATAACTAGTAAAAAAGTAAGATTAGACAGTGGAGAAGTAGTAGATAATATATTATCTCCTGATATAAAAACAGAAACATCAGTATTAGACAGACAACCCTTAGATACTAATGATATTGGTGTTTATTTTTCACCATCATTTGCTATAAATAAAGATATAATTTTAAATTTAGGCTCTTTTAGATTAGATGATTATATAGGTGACCCCACCGATATAGATAAAAATAATTATCCTAGTTTAAAAGAAATAAGTAATACTTATTTTCAAAAAAGACCTAATAAATTTGATTATACTGATTTTATATATAATACCAAACAATTTGATCATACTTTATTTAAAATGATAGAAAGTATGGTGCCCGCTAAAGCTAATTTAAAAACAGGTATCTTAATTGAACCCCATTATTTAGAAAGATCTAAATTTGGTAACCCATCAACCTTACCTAAGTTTGAAAAACATAATAATTATGAAGCTAATTATGATATAAGATATACTTCTGAAGATTCACCTTTTAATTTAGTAGGTGAAAGTTTATTAACTGAAGTTACTTATGATATAAGACCAGAAAGTGAATATGTATCATTTGATAATACTTCACTTCCATTATTTAATAATGCTATTAGTGGAAGAAAAAGTAAAAAATATTTTAGAATAAAAACTAAAAAAGTAGAAGATTTTTAATGGCAATAGGAGATAGATTATACACAGTAGATATTAATGATTCCGAATTTGAAAGAGAAGGATGGAAAAACGCCCGTTATAAAGGTACTAAACTAACCTCAGCTAAAATTAATGAATTTACTGATGGTGATGTTACTTTTGGTAGAGAACCCGTCATTGAACAGTATAGTAGAACTGTTTATGTATTTAATCAAGCTGAAAATTCACTTGATGCTGCAGCTGGTGTTTTTTATCCAACAATAGATGAATTTGAACAAATATTACCTAATAAAACTATTGTAGGATCTACTAAATTTAAAATAGACAGAGCTGTTACTTTTAATATTGATGAACCTACTGATTTTTCTCAAATTGAACCTGGAAATAATCCTAAAGATCCAAGTTTTCATTTTTTTGACAGTTTAATGAAACATGATCTTAAACTTAAAGACAAATGTAGTGTAAGGTTTTTTAATAATCAAAATAATGGTTATGTTAAACCACAATATAATGTATGTTATAATAAAGGAGAATTTTTTCCTGCAGCAGCTTATTTTTTAGGTAGTGGTTCAGTAGATACAAAAGTTCAAGCTCTGTTTGATACTAATTTTTTTGTTTATGACCCAACTCCTGAAAGTTCTGAATTAACAAATAGTGATTTTAATGGAAGATTTTATATTAATCCCAATATAGAAGAATGGTTTATAGATCAAACTGGTGCCTCAGGTTCTCAAGGTAATGTTTCAGAAGAGGGTATTGAAGCTATAACAATAGATCACTTAGGTAGTATTGATCAAGTTAATTCTGTTAAAGGATATTATTATGGTTTAAGTAGCCAATTATTACAAAATACAGATAAATATTTTATTAGTTTTAATTTAGGAAAAAATGGAAAGGGAATTTTAAATGAAAAAAATTTAATAAAAGCTTACAATTTATTATTATTAGGTTATAGTGGAAGTAATTTTACTCCTGCATTTCAAACGGATAATAAATTTGGATTAGAAGCCGCTCATGGAAGATTTAGTACTACTGTATTTCCCACATCTGGTTATAATAGTAATGTAAAACAAATAAAAAAAGAAGAATATGTGTTATTTAGAGAAAAAGAACGAAATAATTGTATACATTTAGATTTTAATATTTCAACAGAAGCACCAGCAGGAATAGGAAATGGAGGTGTCATAATACCAAATAATCTTCATCCAACAATTAAAGAATCATTAAATATCTTCTTATCAAATGCAGGATTAGGCGCTACAGGTGGTACTTCAGCCAACTTTAATTTGGGTGGAGTATCTGCTAAACAAAAAGGTTTAAGAGAAGGATTACGTAAAATAGAAGAGGAACCAACTTTTAAACAAGTAAATACTGATTTAAATATAAGTTTTACTCCTGATGGTTCAGGAGACGAAACACAGAAACTAACATCTGACATTAGGTTAAAAGAAAATATAATTTTCTTAAGAAAATCATTATCTGGTATTCCAATATATAAATTTAATTATAAAGGAAAAACAGAAACATACACAGGAACTATGGCACAAGATTTATTAAGATTAGGATTAGATAAAGCTGTAAGTAAAGACACTAATGGTTATTATGTAGTAGATTATAATCTAATAGATGTAGATATGAAAAAAGTTTAATAGAAAAAGAAAGATATATATTTATAACAAAATACAATTAATATGGGATATTTAGATAATTCATCTGTAACAGTAGATGCTATTTTAACACGAAGAGGAAGAGAACTTTTATCTAGAAATGATGGTTCTTTTCGAATTACTCAATTTGCATTAGGTGATGACGAAATTGATTACACATTATATAATGAAAACCATCCAGATGGTTCACAATTTTTTGGTGAAGCAATTGAAAACTTACCAATAGTTGAAGCTTTTCCAGATGAAAATAATATAATGATTCATAAATTAGTTACTTTACCTAGAGGAACTACTAAATTACCTATATTACAAGTTGGTTCTACTTCAATTAATGTAGGATTAGGACAACAAAATTCAGTAACCCCACAAACATTTAATTTTGCAGGTGTTAATAATGTATCAGAAACTAGTGGATATTTATTTACTATTGCTGATAGAAGATTACTATCAAGTTTTGTAGGAACAGGTGCTAATTCTACCTCTATAACAAACATTCCTTTTACAGGAGAAGCATTAGGACAAACTGTAAGAGGAGAATCAGTTACTTTAACAGCTATTAATAGTACAACATTATTTGGTAATAATAGTACTTTAACTACAACTTTAACAATAACAGGTTTAGATTCGGGCGCTAGAATAACAGTTCCTGTTACAGTTTCTAAAACAGTAACAGCTACATCATTTACAGCCACAGGAACCACAGGTATAACAGCATAAAATAAAAAATAAATGTCAACATTTGTAAGATATAATAGCGGAGATATAGTTTTAAGTACAGAAAAAATCAATAGTAATGCATGGACTGATGATATAAATGAATTAACTACATTCCATACAGGTTCAACTGAAGCTTTAAATTATGCTAATCCATCAAGTTCAGGTCAATTTTTCCTTCCTGTTTTTAAAACAAATGCAGAAAGAATTAGCGCTACAGGAAAAGTAGAATTTTCAATAGCATATGGTCATAAAAAAGGTTCAGGATCTGCACCATTTTCATCAGGTACTGGTGGGGAAGGTTATAGTGCTACAAGAACTATATATAGCCAATATCGTCAATTAGTTTATGGTGATGAAGATCAAAATTTTACATTTAATGGAACAACACCATCTGATATTTATGTAATTAATATTGAAAGAGCAAGAATTAAACAAGGACTAAAACTAGGTTCTTTAAATTTAAAATTAACAGATTCAGGTGAAACACTACATTTAACTGATGATAGTGCTACTACCTCAGGGTCAGCAACACTTACAAATTTAGGAAGACAATTTAATTTAGTTAGTGGTTCAAGTGGTGTTATGAAGGGGACTACATTAGCACAAACAGCTGGTGGATCATACGGATTTGTGTACCCTGATGCAGGTGTTATAATTTTAAATCCTGATGCTTTAAAAACAGTTATTTCAGATCTTATCCCATCCACAACAGTAGCTACTGCTGGTGGTAAAAATGCTCAAAAACTCTATGAGGCTATTTTAGGTGGTGCTTCTTTTGTAGTAGATGCTGAAGAAAAAGTATCATCTCAATTTTATTTTACAAGAGTAACTAATCAAGAATTTAATTATTCAACTAACCCATCATTTACTAAAACAGATGGTACACTACAATTTAATACTATGGCAAATAATCCTAAAGTATTTATTACTACAGTAGGTTTATATAATGATGCAAATGAATTATTAGCAATAGCTAAATTATCTCAACCACTAGCTAAAGATTTTACTAAAGAAGCTTTAGTAAGGATCAAACTTGATTATTAAAATGAAATGTCTACAGTATTTAAAAAATTTTCAAAATCGGATATATCAATTGTCCCCTTTAATGCCCATAAACAAAGCACATTTAATTCTGCTAGTTTATCAGATGCAGGGGGAAATTTTTATTCATCTTCATCCCCCACAGTAGCATATAGAAGTGGTACTGGCTTTGAATGGGCAGGATCCAGCAGCTTGGATGACCCAAATAATCATAAAAAATATTTTCAACTAAATCATTTATTTTATAAAAAATCTAAATTAGATTATATAAATAAATTTAGTACTATAAAA
>Ga0181408_1000591_pt1 | contig 11700 bp, 12 predicted proteins | sample 31SPOviralmetaG_FD_130137 | JGI IMG/M metagenome (GOLD analysis project Ga0181408, IMG submission 130137) | Marine viral communities from the oligotrophic San Pedro Time Series (SPOT) site, San Pedro Channel, CA, USA - 31 SPOT_SRF_2012-02-16 | ecosystem: Environmental > Aquatic > Marine > Strait...
AGATTTATCAACACTTGGTTGACCGAGACTCAGCGATAATGGCTTACAGCGGCTATTTCCGCGATAATACGTTTATGGTTCTGAGGCGCGACGGCTAATGGTCACCATCCGGTTGTTAGGTGAAGCTGGTCGTCGTTACGGACGTAGGTTTCAGCTTGCTGTGAAGACACCTGCTGAGGCTTTAAGGGCATTGTGTTTGCAGATCCCTGGTCTTAGGCAGTATCTGCTGGAATCAGGCGATAAGGGGATCAGCTGGCGCGTTGTGACTGATCACGCGGAAGGGCTTGATGAGGATCAGATGTTGTGGCCACTGAGCAAAAGGCTGGTGCTGGCTCCATTGCCTGCTGGTCGCGGTGGAGTGGGCAAGATTATCGCTGGTGTGGCGTTGGTTGCGCTTGCGGTATTTGTGTTACCTGGAGCGGCTATTGGCCTTTTCGGTTTGGGTCAAATTGGTCTAGGTGCATTGGCTGCTCCTGTTGGCGCAATCGGCGCTTCACTGATCTTTGGTGGCGTAGCGGACCTATTAACGCCAACGCCCAAGATGCCCAATGTCAAAGGCGGTGGCTTAGGTGGCGGATCGAGTTCAACATCAGGTCGTGACAGGGACGAGCAACTGAACAGCTTTGCTTTTGATAAGTCGAACGCGAATACAGTGCAGGGGGACGTGGTTCCTGTTCTTTACGGTGAGCGCATCATTGGCGCGTTGCCAGTTCTGAGCTTTGGCCTTGAATTGCAGAATTACTTGTGATGGACGATCAAACCCAAGTGAACGATCTAGAGGTCAGCGGTGCTGGTGGTGGTGGTGGCGGAAGGAAACAAACCGTCAACCAAACCGTCAATCAAACGGTTGTTGTTCAGAATCCATCAAGACAGCCAGTAGTTGCAGCTAATAACTTATTTTCAGTTGCTTTTGCAAAAACAGTTTATGCAACAAGCGAAGGTGTACTTGAAGGTTTTCCTAATGGCATCAACAAGGACGTTTACCTTGACGGCGTTCCAATTCAAAACCCAGATGGAACGAACAACTTCGATGGTTTTACTCTTGACTCAAGGCTAGGCGAAGACGAAACACAAACGCCTATCAATGGGTTTAGTACAACTGAAAACACTGTTGGCGTCAATGTAAACGTCACTCAAACTGCCGGTCCAGTCACTAAACAAATCACAGACAAGGACACAGAGCGTTGCCGGGTAATAATTGCCCTTCCTGCTTTACAAGCTCAAAACCAAAGCAACGGTGATGTTTCTGGCACAAGCGTCAGCTTTAGTATTAAAGTTAATTCAAATGGCGGCAGTTATACAACTATCTCGTCGCCAACTATTAGCGGAAAGTCAAACAGCGAATTTCAACGCGCTTATGAGTTTAACTTGCCTGGAACTGGCCCTTGGAATGTACGACTCACAAGACTGACCGCTGACAACAACAACAACAGTTTTATCCAAGACACAATTAATTGGCAGAGTTTTGTCGAAATTATTGATGAAAAATTTGCTTATCCGAATACCGGCCTTGTCGCGTTAAAGGTTGACGCGAGGCAGTTCAACACGATCCCTGACGTTTCAGTAAAGCTTCGCGGTAAGCGTGTCCAGGTTCCTACCAACTATGACGCTGCAACTCGTACTTATACGGGTTTGTGGGACGGAACGTTCCAGATGGCATGGACTGATAATCCTGCTTGGATCTTCCGTGACATCGTTCTAAACGAACGCTTTGGCGTCAAACGCTATGTCAATTCTATTGCTATTGATCCCTGGTATCTCTACACCGTTTCTCAGTATTGTGATGAGCTAGTGCCATCTGGCAGCGGTGGTACGGAGCCTCGTTTTACTTGTAACGTCTACTTACAGAACCCAGGTTCAGTTTATCAAGTGCTTAATTCGCTTGCCTCTTGCTTTAGAGGTTTGCTTTACTACAGCGAAGGAGAACTGTATTTAACGCAAGACCGAGAGCAAAACGTAGTTCAGCAATTTAGCGAAGCCAACGTCATTCAAGACGTAGCAGAAAACGGAGAAGTTCAATCGCCATGTTTCAGCTATGCGGGTTCAGCTAGAGCCGCACGTAAGACCGTGGTTTTGGCGAACTGGGACGATCCAACGCAAGTCTATTCAAGCGTCACAGAATATCAGCAAGATGATGAGCTGCTAGACAAATTTGGGTATAACCCTGTTGATCTTCGATTGATTGGCGTTACATCTCGTGGTCAAGCTTTACGAGCTGCCAAACATACGCTTTTTAGTGACAGGTATGAAACCGAAAAGGTTAGTTTTCGTATTGGAGCGGAAGGTATTGCTGCTGGGGTTGGCGAGATTATTAAAATCAGTGATCCTTTGAAACAAGGCCAGCGTTTAGGCGGTCGAATTGTAGCTGTTAGCGGTAATTTCATTACTGTTGACGCAGTTCTGACATTAGTTAGTGGAACGGCTTACACGCTGACTGTTGTGATCCCTGGAGGGGATACGGTTACAAATCCCGACAACTCAATCAAGGTAAATCCAGAGTTAAAGGTATTAAATGTTGTCGGCTCTACCGTTGGCGAATCTACGACTGTCGTTGAAGTCGATTCAGCTGTAGCAACGCAAAGTGGTGCTTTATGGGTTCTTGAGTGGACATCAATGAAGGCCGCAACTTATCGGATTATTTCGATTTCAGAAGTTGAGTCTTTGATTTATCAGGTTGAAGCCATTCAATATAACAGCAGCAAATATGGTTACATTGACAATGACTTGCCGGTTGCGATACCAAAGGATCGCTTTACTCTTCAACCTGTAGGCGTACCAACTAACGTTTCAGGCGTTCTTCAATACTCAAATGGTCAAACATCAATTCAAGCTTCATGGCGCGCTCCGCAAGTAAACAATTCAGTTGATCTTTTAGTACGAGGTTACAGGTATCAATGGCGAAAAGTTAACGATACAGAATGGTCAGATTTTGTTCAAGTGCAAGCAACAACCGTTGAAATTCCTCTTTCAGTACACACGTTTGGTAATACTTATCAAGTTCGAGTTGCTGCAATAAATCGTTTAGGTAGCCAGTCTGATTGGGTTGTTTATGACGTTGACGCTTTCCCTGCTATTCCAGATTTGAGCGATGCCGCTTTTGAGGCAACTGTTACACACGCCAACCAGCCAGATGGCACCCAGTTGATCATTGTCGATTCTGGAGCGTGTCCAATTCTGCCTCGAATCAATGGTTTTAAGTGTTGGGTTAAGCCTCGTGTTCTTGGGAAAAAAGCTGATGGCAGTCCTCAGTCCGGTGAAATTCCTGGAGTTAAGCCCCCTGGGGATGATGGCTGGTATTTCTTAGCTGATATTCCGCTAACTGGCTATTACACCGTTGCGTTCCATGCTCCAGACACTTATGACGTTCGCGTCAATTTTACCAGTGCAATTTTTGGGGAAGAACCAACTGATTACATTTACGACGTTGTAGCGCGTGATGAGATTGCGCCACCAACTCCTAGTAACTTTAGTGTTGTTGAGAACCAAAATAGTAGTGGCAAGCGTTTTAGTTGGCAGTTGCCCACGACAGATTATGGCAGTTGGGATCAGGGGCTTGTCGCTGACATTGTGAGCTATGAGGTCAAATACAAGAAAGGAACGCTGGCACTAAACAGTGTTGCGTTTGAAATTGCAACTGATCTTGTCACCGTCAAAACGGCAACTGTTACCGGCACTAGGACCAACCAGCACTTGTTGAGTGTTGGCGATGAGATTGTATTTGCCGCATCTTCTGGGTCGTTGCCTACTGGCGTTGTTTCTGGAACGACGTATTACGTTGCAAGCGATGGTTTCACAAGTACAACATTCAAGATTAGTGCAACAAGTGGCGGCGCTGCAATTAACTTTACCGGTACTGCTACTGGAACTTATAACGTTTCGGCCCCAGCAGATCTAAAGACGCGACTAGATGTCACCGCCAGCTGGGGCGCTGGCATTGAGCTTGCTTCTGGCGGTTTGCCTGCACAACAGCAATGGTTTGAGACGAGTTTGTTTGATGTTGATACGTTTGTAGTGATGGTTAAGTCTGTTGATGCAACGCAATGGCGTGCAGACCTTCCGGCTTACGTTCTTGTCAATATTGGCGCTCCACCAATTAGCAATGCAGTGCATTCAATTGATGCGAGCCTGCCTTCAAATACGTGGCCCGGAGATCGTAGAAACTGCTCTGTTGTTGGCGGAGGTTTAGTCCAAACAGATGCAACGCTTGACAGCTACTTCACTTGGAATTTTGACAACAACAATAATACTGAAAGTGCTTTGCTATTTTCTACAACATCAACAGCAACTTATTCACACTCACTGGTAGCTTTGACAGGCGATGCAATTGAGATAACGCAAGATGTTGACGCCGAGGACGACTTTAACGTTCTCTTAGAAGACAAACCCCTTGTCATAGATGTTGCAAACAATAGCTTTTCAATTCAAAAGAACGGGGTTACCGTTGATCATGATTTAAAGCTTGACGACACTGTGGAGTTTGTTGCTGTTTCTGGTTCGTTGCCAACAGGCATATCGGCAAGCACTGTTTATCACGTTGTTTCTACTGACTTGACGCTTACAGCTTTCCGAGTTGCTTCCAGCCAAGGGGGCACGGCAATCACCTTGAGCGGGTCGGCTTCTGGAACTTATGCGGCTCGCGGGTTTAAACTATTAGCCGAACAGCGGTATTACACGCCAACAGAGTTAGTAAAAGGCGGCGTTGTTCATCCTTACGCGCCGTATGAGAAGCTGCTTGGCGACGTGTACCGGGTCGAGACGCGCTTCAAAAGTCCTGACGGTGGAACGACTGCGGGCACTATCACGGCATTAACGGCTCAGTTGGATTATCCAGATGTGATTGAAAAGCAAAACGATGTTTCAATTGCGGCTGCTGGAACGGTTGTGGCATTGACCAAGACGTTTCGAGCGGTTTCAAGCGTTTCGATTACAGCTCTTCAAACGGGTGGTAGCACTGCGGTAACAGCTGTTGTTACGGCCAAAGCCACCAGCTCGGTTACTATTAAGTGTCTGGACTCCAGCGGGACCGGGGTCACTGGCCTCGTTGACATCACAGTAATTGGTTACTAATGGCTGACGCACGCATTTCCCAGTTACCAGCAGCAACAACGCTGGCCAGCACTGACATTGTTCCGTTTACGAGTATTAGTGCAAGTGAAACGCGCAAGATCACTGCGAATGATTTGGCGATTGTTTTGACCCGGTTGGGTCTGACGGTTGGAACGTCTGTGCCAGCGACTCCATATAACGGTCAACTTTGGGTTGATACAAGTACCAACCCGCCGGTCTTGAAGGTCTACAACGGCGCATCTTTTACGGTTGTCAGTTTTCTGCCTGGATCGTCAGTTGCTACAAGCCCAAGCGGTACTGCACCTTCAAGTCCAGTATTGGGGCAATTATGGCTTGATACATCTCAAACGCCGGATGAATTAAAGGTCTATGACGGCGCTAACTTTGTTCGTGTTGATCCCTTAGGAATTACTGATACTGCGGCAGCGGCTAAGTATTTACAGATCACCACTGCTGCAAGTACATATTTAGCGTTAGCTGGTGGGACGTTGACGGGCGACCTGACACTGACAGGCAATCCCACAACAACCAATATGGCCAGTAACAAGGGCTATGTTGACGCCCAAATTGCTGCGATCCCTGCTGCTACTGACCTGACACCTGCTGGAACGGTTATTTACACGGCAAGATCTACTGCTCCCCCTGGTTACATCAAGGCAAACGGATTTCCGATTAGTCGAACGACGTTTGCGGCGTTGTTTGCAGCGATTGGTACTGCGTTTGGCGTAGGCAATGGATCTACAACCTTTAATGTCCCTGACTTGCGTGGGCAATTTATCCGTGGCTGGAGCGATGGCCACACAATTGATCCCGGTCGAACGTTCGGCCAGCCTCAACTCAGTCAGAACTTATCGCACAGTCATGGTGGATCTGTTACGGGCGCTGGAACGCATGGCCACACTTACGACAGAAGTGCTGCGGGAGCTGGTACAGAGGGAGGAGACCAAGGCGTTCATGATTTCAACACCCCTACGGCAGTTACTGGAAACGGAGCACACAGTCATGGACTTTCTATTAGTGCCGACGGTGGAACAGAATCACGGCCTAGAAACATTGCCTTGCTGGCCTGTATCAAGACCTAACAGTCTGTTCGCTAAAGTAAAAGAAGCTAGTATGGACCGAGTGAGGATCGCTGATGTCTGTCTCTCCAGGCACCTATAATTTCACGCTTCAACGGCGAGCAGATTACTCACTTGTCTTGCAGCTAAAGGACGGAAACGACGCAGCCATTGACCTGACAGGTGCAACAGTTGAAGCGCAAGCTTGGAACAAGCAGCGAAGCACGAAATACGCTGATTTTGCGGTTGCTTATCCCAACCGTGCGAACGGTGAGGTGACCGTTTCGTTAACCGACGTTCAGACGGCTGCATTGCCTGACGTTGCTTATTATGACGTTTTAGTAACGAGTTCTGGTGGTCTTAAGGACTACTACTTAGAAGGTCAAATCACTGCTTCAGAGGGGTACACGGCATGACATCGGTAAACGTCACCGCGCCAATCACCAAGGTTACGGTGGACGGGTCAACGTCTGTCGTTACAGCGACAACCGCTGGACCGCAGGGAGCAATTGGCCCTGTTGGCCCAGGGATTTTGATTGATGATTCCGCTAAAGTCGACAAAAGCATCGTTTATTACGACTCGGCCTCCGGGGAGTACAAGGCAGACGCAACCTGGACTACAGACACACTTGTTCTTGGAGGTAACTTTTAAGCCATGACCAACACTATCAGGATCAAAAAAAGAGCCGCTGGCGGTGCATCTGGTGCGCCAAGTAGTCTTGCGCCAAGTGAGTTAGCGTACTCAGAGGTTGACAACATCCTGAGCTATGGCTTTGGGGACGCTGGTGGTGGGGCTGCAAGTTCTGTTATTTCGATTGCTGGCTCTGGAGCGTTTGCGACGCTTACCGGCAACCAGACTTTAAGTGGCAACAAGACTTTTACTGGAACGGTTGATCTTAGTGGGGCCACTCTTAGCGGTAATACTACTTTTGACAATAATTTAACGGTAGCCGGTGATTTAACTGTTCAAGGCACCACAACAACCATTGATTCAACCACGATTGATGTTGCTGACAAAAACATTACCTTGGGTAATGTCAGCACTCCAACCGATACAACGGCTGACGGTGGAGGAATTACCCTTTTAGGCGCAACCAATAAGCTATTTCGCTGGCTTGATTCGTCAGATAGTTGGACATCAAGCGAACACTTAGATTTGGCCTCAGGCAAGTCTTATTACATCAATGGCACAAGTGTTTTAAGTCCCACAACTCTTGGCAGTGGCGTTACCGCTTCTAGTCTTACTTCTGTTGGAACGTTAAGCAGCGGCACTTGGTCTGCCTCAACAATTGCAGTCAATAAAGGAGGCACTGGCCAAACCAGCTACACCAATGGTCAGCTGTTGATTGGTAATACCACTGGGAACACGTTGTCAAAAGCAACGTTGACTGCTGGCTCAAACATTACGATCACCAATAGTGCAGGCGGCATCACAATTGCTGCTGCTGCTGGTACTCCTACAGCCGGAGACGGTATTGATGTTGCTGGTTCAACGGTCAGTGTTGACTTAAAGGCTAACGGCGGTTGCGTTATTGAATCAACTGAACTTGCCGTTGACCTTGGAGCGTCATCGATTACCGGAACTCTTGCGGTAGCGGACGGCGGAACAGGTGCTACGACGTTGACAGGCATCTTGAAAGGCAACGGAACATCTGCGTTTAGTGTTGCAACTGCTGGAACAGATTATCTATCAAACGCCTCAACTATTGACGGAGGAACTTTCTGATTCATGGCTAATACAATTCGGCACAAAAGAGGCACTAGCGATCCTGCTGCTAGTGATTTTTCAGAAACAGCTGAACTGCTTGTTAATACATCAGACGGCGGACTATTCACCAAAACAGACGGTGGATCTGTTGTTGAAATTGGAGCGGGTGGTGGTGGAACGGTTACCAGCGTTGACAGTGGCACTGGTTTAACTGGTGGGCCAATTACAACAAGCGGAACATTATCGCTTGCAAATACTGCTGTAAATGCTGGCAGCTACACTGCTGCCGATATTACTGTCGATGCACAGGGAAGGGTTACGGCTGCAAGCAGCGGAACTGCTGGGGTTAGTGACACATCGTCAGCAAGTACAAGTATTGGAATTGGTTTAGAATCTTTTGATAATGATACTTCTAACAGCGATTCTGTCGCTATAGGCTATCGTGCATTAAAAGCATCAACTACCGCAGGCAAGAACACTGCGGTTGGAGCTAAAGCATTGACGGCTTATAGTTCTACAAGTTCATCTGCAAAAAATACGGCGATAGGTAATAGCAGCCTTCAATCGTTGACGACAGGTAAACTCAACACTGCTGTAGGTGAAGTATCCCTCTATAGTTTGATCACTGGAAATTATAATACGTCGTTGGGCGCACAGACGGCTTTCAGCTTTACTGGCTCAAGCTCTACTTTTCTTGGCTTCCAGGCTGGATTCACTAGCGCCATATCAAACACCAACATAACTGTTATAGGTAATGGCGCTTCTCCAAGTTCAACAACGGTAAGTAACGAAATTACACTAGGCAATACTAGCGTCAACAAATTTCGTGTTCCAGGTATTAACTTTATTCTCAAGGATAATAGTTCACTACCATCTACTGGCCAAGTTCTAACTGCCGACAGCAGTGGTGAAGGTTATTGGGCTGATGGTTCAAGTGGCTTTGAAACTATTAGAGCAGGAAATACTAATGAGTCGTTCAAAATTGGTACCGATGCACTTAGTTCGGTGGCTCAAAGCATTAGCAATTCCTCTTTTGCGGCAGGCTATGAAGCACTAAAGTCTGCGGTTCATATAGCAGAGCGTAACATTGCTATTGGGTACAGAGCATTGTATACAACATACACTGGGGATGACAACATTGCTTTCGGATCTGAGGCTCTTTTTTCCAATTATGATGGGATTAGAAATTTTGCGGCTGGGTATGAAGCTCTTAAAAATAACACCTCTGGCGGCAACAATGTAGCCATAGGTTATCAAGCTTTACTAAATAAAACTACCGGGCATCATAACATAGCCTTTGGTTATCGAGCCTTAGTAAACAACACTACTGGCGTTAACAATATATGTATTGGCAATGGAGCTAGCGGCAGTTCAGCAACAGTAAGCAACGAAATCACTCTAGGAAACACGAGTATTACCAAATTTCGTGTTCCAGGTATTAACTTTATTCTCAAGGATAATAGTTCACTGCCGTCTACGGGCCAAGTACTAACTGCTGACAGTAGTGGTGAAGGTTACTGGGCTGACGGTGGCTTTGAAGCTATTTCGTCAGGCAATTTTCAAGAGTCGTTCAAAATTGGTACGGATGCACTCAGTGTGCTTACAACAACAGGTAACTACTCGTTTGCGGCAGGCTATGAAGCACTAAAGGATGCGACCACTGGCGCGACTGGTAACGTCGCCATTGGATTCAGAGCCCTTAAGGCTGCAACTTCTGCGGATTACAATATTGCTTTGGGGTATAACGCTCTCCTTTCAAATACCACTGGAGGTTGGAACTTTGCTGCTGGGCGAGATGCCATGTCTAGCAGTCAAAGTGGAACTCATAATACTGCCATAGGGTATCAATCTCTTCCCTTTAACACCAGTGGAGCCGTTAATCTTGCTCTTGTACGCAATGCTTTAGAAAGCAACACAACTGGGAGTCATAACGTAGGTTTGGGCTACCAATCTTTACGGTACAACACTACTGGAAGTTACAATGTAGGGATTGGCTACAGGGCCTATGGAAGTTCCGCAACTGTAAGCGGTGAAATTACGCTAGGGGGAACAACTCACAGTGCTCTTCGCTGTAATGTTCAAACAATTAGCAGTCTATCTGATGGCCGCGATAAAACTGAAGTAGAAGAATTGCCTGAAGGGCTTGAATTTATTAGCAACTTAAAGCCTGTCAAATTCAAATGGCAAACACGCGACGGTAACACCAAGGATGGAACTGCCGAGGCAGGTTTTATTGCACAAGATCTGCAATCCTCTCAAGTTGCAGCTAATGCTGATTACCTAGGGCTGGTGATGGACGAAAACCCTGAGCGTTTAGAGGCGTCCTATGGAAAGCTTGTTCCTGTGTTGGTAAAAGCAATTCAGGAGTTAAAATATGAAGTGGAGCAACTAAAAGCCAATGCCTGAAGACACGATCACAGCCGAGCAGATTGCTCAACACTATTCTGCGGCGATGGATAGCGTCAATCTGATCAATGATTTGATGGCGCAGGAAAGCCGCAACGAAGAAGAGCAAGATACGGTGGATCGTAATGTTGACCACCTTGAAATCATGGTTGCCAAGGACTTTTGGACAACAGAAGACCTCACACCATTGAACAACGCAATCACTGCTGGAAGCTAATGCAACGCCCTGACCCTATGATTCCCAGCAAGCCTGGAGCGGAAGACCAAGAGGCAATGCGGAACAGATCCGCGTGGATCGAAGCCCTTTACAAATATGAAGGCCGTGATGACAAGGATCATCCGATGCACGGCTTGTATACAGGGCTAGCAAAGAAGCATTACAACACGATGAGCATCGATGGCTAAACCAAGCGGTGCTTCTGAGGTTGATTTTGTCAAAGGGAAACCTAAAAAAACTTGCCAGGGAAATGGGAAGCATTCCAAACCGTCCCATGGAAGGAAGCCACTTAGGGGCCAAGGCAAGTAAACTCTGAGTGGTTTTGCTTAATTTCATGATCAAGTCTTTTTCTTGCACTCTTGGTGCTCTTGCCTTTGGAGCGTCTGCTGCTGTTGCTGGTCCTTATGCCAACGTTGAGGCGAATGCTGGCTGGGTCGGTTCTGATTATTCAGGCAACGTGACCGACCTGCATTTGGGCTATGAGCATAGCGAAGGCCCTTACAGCGTTTATGTCCAAGGCGGTCCGGCTTTTGTCTCTGTTGATGGCATGGATTCTGAGATGGAATTTTCCGGCAAGCTGGGCGGTTCTGTTCAAGCATCCGACAAGGTTTCTGTTTATGCAGAGATTGCCGGTATTACTGGCGACTTGAACAACAGCTACGGCGGCAAGCTTGGTGCCAAGTGGGCTTTTTGAGCTAAAGTTTGAGTGACTGAGTGTCGGGCTTAGTCAGACGATGGAGAGTTCCCCTAGTAGTCTCACACTGCTAGGGGTTTTTCATGCAGAAGATTTTCAACGTAATCAGTGTCTTGTCGTTTGCGATGTCTGGAGCGTTAGTCGGTGGCAGCTATTACGCTTTCAGCAAGTTGCCAGAACTGAAACAACAGGCAATAGATGAAGCTAAAGCTCTTGTCGGTGAATTAGTGTCTGGAGCGGTGACAGATGCGATGCCTGGGCAAGTCAAAGAGATGATCCCGGTATTGCCAACTGAAACTGGTCCTGCTTTGCCTTTTTAATGTCAGATCTGATCAACTCTCCGTCCCACTACAACCAAGGTCGCATCGAGACTATTGAGGTGATTGAGGATGTCATTCAGGACGCTGACGACGTTGTGAGCGGTTATTTACTGGGCCAAACGCTCAAGTATTTGCTCAGGATGTGGCACAAGGGCAATGCGCTCCAGGATGCAGGCAAGGCCAGTTGGTATTTGGATCGGTTGATCGCCCGGTTACAAGGCAATGCCTGA
>Ga0181408_1000592_pt1 | contig 11683 bp, 19 predicted proteins | sample 31SPOviralmetaG_FD_130137 | JGI IMG/M metagenome (GOLD analysis project Ga0181408, IMG submission 130137) | Marine viral communities from the oligotrophic San Pedro Time Series (SPOT) site, San Pedro Channel, CA, USA - 31 SPOT_SRF_2012-02-16 | ecosystem: Environmental > Aquatic > Marine > Strait...
AAGAATGCGTCAATGGTCTTAGCGTGTGTGTTCTCTAGCGATTTTTGTACCCCCATAGCCCTAATGGCTTGTGTAGAGGTATTGAATATAAATGATGTCTCTCCATATTTTCTTTCTATCTTCTCAACTGCGTAATGGCAGGCTCTGCATAGGGTTACTAGGTTTCTTTTGTTGTAGGCTTGCTTAGGGTCTTTAATCAATGGGATTATGTGGTGTACATCGTCACAGGGTTGGTCTCTGCATTCATTGAAAGGGTTGTAACATATAGGATATTTCTTACGCATATACAGGGACAGTTTCTGCCATTTAAGCCCTGATCTTAGCTTTGTTACTTCCTCTTGTGTTATCTTGTTTATTTTATTTCTCCGTTAATGATTCTAAGGTTCTTAACTGTAAAGTCATTTCCTTTTAGCTCTAACCATCCGAAGCCATGATTCCATTGATTGATAGGCATATAGTCAGGAGTCATATCACATAAGCAACCCAATGTCCAAGAGTACAGATATTTATTATCAGCAGTCTTCTCTCCGTATGTAGATGTTCTGTGGTTGTGTCCTGCTATGCTACATACCTTGGTTCTTGTTAATAATGTCCTAGCAGGGTAAACACCTGAGTTCCTTGTTTCGTGTCCGTGTAAGATAGTTAAATGCTTTCCTGCTTTAATCTTCTGCATTGATGTTACCAAATCAACATCCCACTTATCAAAGTTCAGAATCTCATTCATCTTGAATTGGCTGATGCCTAACAGTTCAGGTGCTTTGTTAATTAAATACTTTTCCCACCTGTCTTCGTGGTTACCGATTTTAAAAACAATCTTTGCTTTAGGGAATCGTTCTCTTACATGAGCAAGGAATTGTCGTGTCTTCTGTAGCTCATTAGAAAGGTTTCTTTCTTCAGGGTCTTTGTTGTAACTACTAACATTGTAAAAGTCGCAGGTATCTCCATTTAAAAGAATGTGGTCAGCGTTGTTGTCTTCTCCGTACTGTAAGGCAACTTCAAGTGCTTCTTCGTTGTGGTAAGGAATATGTATGTCCGACAATAACAACCAATTGCCTTGGTCTAACTTATAATCCTTTACAGGTCTTGTATCTGACTTAGGTATCGTGAACCCTGCTTTGCCATTCTCCCTAAATGTTTTGGAGTGTTTTGTTTTGGCATTTTTCCTGTGGCTTTCTCCTGAATTGCCTCTTCTGTATTTAATCATATTCCTTATGCTCTCTACATTAAGAAAAGCCTTAGGATGCTCTTTAAAAAGTTTCTTTGCTAGAGTTAGAGTAGGTAGATCAGGAAACTGTGCTACGGCTTTATCAACAATCGTGGGTGCTTGCATTAAATATTGGTTTTATTTCAAAGGCTCTTGCATCTAAGCCTTCAAGGTTATTACTTAAATGAAAGCAGGCTTGATACACGCTTTCTTTATCTTCGTAAGATACATTTAAAAAGGTTATAAGTTCAGATTCAGTATCAACTAAACCAACTACATAACAAGTTTCTGTCGGTTGATGATATTGTGAGAAATCCATTGGATAGGGTAATTTAAAACGATTCTTGTACATATGTCAATTATATTTCACCTTGCATTGCTTCTCTGATTTTCTTTGCGTGTCCTTTGGGTTTCATATCACCTATTCTGCCTGTTTTGGTTTCTATCTCTCCTCCTAGTAGCTCATACATTTCCCTGTATGTCCAAGAGCGATCAAAGAGTTTTCTTTCTTCCTCTTTGTTCTCTTCCCACCATTTGTATTGCTTAGGCTTATTTTCTTTTACCCAATCAGCAAACCTTTGTTGTGCTAGGGTTGATGTAATACTGTGAGGGCTCATTTGATTATTGTAATGACTGTGATGTTCAGGACATAAGATAACTATGTTCTTGGGGTCATATCTGAATTTGCGACAGTTGCCTTTAAAGATTAAATGATGACCACATGAGCTTATTGTATTGTTGTCGTCATAGCCTTGAGTCTTTCCACATATCTCGCAGGGTTTGCCCCTAAATCGTGCAAGGAATAAGTCATCGCACTTGTGCATCCAACCTCCTCCGTCTGCGTTGCTATAATTTGTGGATTTTCGTTTCATTAAAAAAGTGGTGGTTTGTGCAATCGACAACCACCTTGCCGAACTTAACTGATTACACTTCAGGTGTACTTATGAACCTAAAAGGGTGCTTCCGTTGTATCTGCGATCATCTCCCCTTGTGCTTTAGGTTTAGCGTTGTGTGAGTCCTCGATGTTCTTTTCAACAATCGCTTCGTACTCCTTCGCTTCAACCACTCTGTTCCTCTTCCATTGATTCCTGTCTTCTGTTAAGAAACGAGGTAACTCTCCTCCATCCCAATCTGAAAATGAAAATGATTCAGTTTTCACATCAGCAGTTTTATTTGATGGAATAGCTGACTTAGCTTGGACAGTTCCGTTTGCGTTAGGTGCAAGAATTAGTTTACACGCTTTGCCCAACAGTTCCACTAAGTCGAAATCATATGGCTTTTTCATTTCTTCAGGACACCACGCTGATAATAATTCTCGTAGTTTTGCTTTTTCATTCATGGACAATGTATATGTCTGATGATATGATACATAGTTCCCATCTTCATAGGTATGGTCTAAGAATTTCCAACCGATAACAAGTTGGTGTTTTTCTCCGAATTTGTTTTCCTGTGTTCCTATGTCTAGGACAGAATAACAGACTGCGTCATAGACTCCTGCATCGAAGCCTTTCTTTTCTGTGTTTTGTGCTTTTATTGGCATATTTATTTTATTATTGATGTTAGTTTATCCCAAAAAACGATGACATACTTGTTGCCCACCTGCTTACCTGTAACTTCTACATTATACTTCTTCTTGAAGCGATGTAATCTGAAGGGATTATTCGGTGATGTTTCTAGTACAACTCCTGTTTTATTGGATTCATAGGCATTCACAATTTTGTTATTACCTTTAAATGTATTAGTGATTATTTCCATAATTATTTTTACTTTTGTGATTCATAAAATTGGCATCTATTTAAGTCAGCGTCAAGTGCTTTCATACCAACTGATCCGTGATTGTTTACAAGGCATTCAAATATCCTTGTTGTTAAGTTTCCGTTGTCATCGTATTTAGGAGTGTAGCCCTTTTCAGCTAATAAGGTTTCTATTCCCATTGATTGCAAAGCATAGACTGCTCTTGCATCTCCGACAATGTTTCCACTCCCTCTAATATGATTAACATTAATCCTGTCGAACTCACTTATTTTAGTTAAGTGATGAACTGAGACTACTGCTATATTTAGTTCCTCTGCTATTGCACAAAGTTGTTGTGAGATTTCTTCGTCAAAGCCTACATCTCCATACTTACCTGAAGGTCTTAATAGGTCTTTTGCCCCATCAATGAACATCGCTTGTATGTCGTATTGCTTTTTATATCTTATGGCTACTCCTCTAAGCTGAGAGGGTGTAACCTTCCTGTCATAGAAATGTATTGGATACTTTGAAACAGTTTTAAGTAAATCCTTTGCATCATCTATTTCTTTATCAAGGGTATGATAATATTCCCAAGCATTAAAGTTCTGCCTGTTCTGTAAGTATCTACCACCTGCATCAAGTTCTGATACATTGATCGCACCTAAGTTGCCTGCCATTCTTTTAATTGTGACATCGTACTTATCTTCTAAAGGAACAACCATTATCGGTACATTCTTTTTACCTAGGTAATTGTACCAATGACTGAGAAACATCGATTTGCCACTTTTACTTCTGCCTGTAAAAATTGTGACCATACCTTGTTTAACGCCTCCTGTCTGTCTGTCTATACCTTCATAAGGTGTAGGAATAGATGTTCGGTTTCCTTGTTGTGCCTGCTTCCATGATTCAACGATGTTGTCAACATTGTGCTTAACCTCAATTGGTCTGCCCATTAGTTTAGATATAACGCCATCAGAGATAGATATTCCCTCATAGCCTTTCTCTAATGCTTCTCTGTAGGTTCTTATCTCATCTCTAAGTTGGGCTTGCTCCCTGATTACTTTAGCATAATGCAAGGTGTTTATTCCAACTGCTCCTGCGTCCTGTAATTCCATGTAATAAGCAACACCTCCAATGTCAGCCATTTTGCCTGCCTTATCTAAATGTTCGTAAAGAGTGACAGTATCCCAATTTGTATATTCGTTTGAATGCTTTTGGATTTCAGCCCATAGGGTTTGGTGCTTCTCATTGTAAAACTCAGAAGGTTTTAAATCAACCTGATACAGTTTTTCTGTATCGAGTAAAATGTTAGCGAACAATCCTTTCTCTGAATTGTAACTATGTGGCATTTCTTTTTTGCTCATTGAAACTGACCTTTCATCTCGACTGTTTTCCAATCTGACTTACATCCATCAACATCCTTAAAGCTTATGTAATCCCAAACAGATACCTTGTGCTTGTGGTAATCCATTGATTCCCTATATCCTTCAAAGTGGGTTTCTTCTATTGTACCATTTTGACCTTTGAAAAATCCTGCCTCTTCGTAATACCTTAAATCAAAAGTAAGATCAGGAAAACGATCTCGCCATTGTTGTAGCATTGGAACAGGTGGTGTCCACGCAGTTTCAAATAATATAATAATGTGATTTTCATCGTAGTTAATTTTGTACATTTTGGCATCGCAATCCCATTTCGTACCAATGGTTTCAATCCATTTGTCTCTGTCATATCTGTTATTGTTTAGCTCAGGGTGATAAGGCATAAAGGAGAAATCTAATTCAATACCTTTATTGTTAGTATGTTTCGAGAAATCCAAGAAAGCTTTTAAGTCATCCTTGTCTCCTGTTATTCGTAGTATATTTTCGCAGTAATTAGCCATATTATTCATCTATGCCCCTCCATTGGGCTTTTGTATAAGTTCCTTTCTTTTTAGAAAGAATCTTCTTATTTGTATTATTATTTATATTATTATTATTATTATTATTGGGTGCAATTGGGTTGCGTTTGCTTCCGATTGGTAGCGATTCGCTTCCTTTCGCTTTTGCTCGCTTTGCGTTGTTCCGATTTGTTTCACATCTTTGTTCGTATTTGCACCTTGCGTTGTCGAGGTACATCTTGAACATTGTGAAAACAATATTGGCTTCAGCAGTTAGCTTTGGTTCTTCTTGGGTTCTTTCGTATAGAAAGATTGCCTTGAAAAGTATCCCTGCATCTTTGTCAGATAGCTGATTAATTACAGGTTCTAAATGTTTGTAAATAAGGAATGATTTGCTTGTAGTCATATTGGTTCATTGTAGTTATGGGTTTGGATATTCAAATTGACAACTAATCGAAGCCAACTTCCTATCTTTGTTTTCTGCCCCTTCGTTAAAGAATTTTTGTCCTTCAATAAAGAGTATGTTATTTATTATACCATAGGGGTCTAGTTTATTTGTTGTTATGTCAGTATATATGTTCCCACGCAGTATTTCTAAGAGTCTAAACCTTTCACATTGTCGCTTGTATGCTTCGTTGTCCTTGTTCTTGTACGCTTGGTTCATGTACTTCATAACAGTATTAGTTTGAGGTATCCAACCGATATGATGTTCGGTAGTAGCCTTGCCATCTTCAAGTTTTACCCTAACAGAAAAGTCAGCATCGTATTTGCTTTCCTCTCTGCCAACTAATCGTACAACACATTCTTGATTTATGTGAATGCGATTAGACAAGCATTCCTTCTTCACTCTCTCATCTAAGAAAGTGATTCCTGCCAAGTTAAGTGCAATCATCTTTAGAATGTCTTCAGGTTAGGGTTTTTTGGTAAGTCATCCAATTCGGTAGCAACATTGATATTCTCAATGATTTGGGCAGGCATATTATTTGATATGTATTCTGCTTCCATTGCTCCACTAATTGCCTCAACCTCTTTAAAAGAGAAAGCAATTACTGCGTTGTTTTTCTTAACAATAACCCTGTCCTTCTGATATTCAGCTTGGATAAGTGTATTATTTGTTTTTGTAACTAACATTGTTTCTGTCATTTTAAAAAGAGTTCAATATTCTAACAGTTTTATTTGTAGTCTTGCATCTTATGCTTCCGACTTCGGTTAATAACTTTGCTTTTACAAGCTCTGTTATCCTTGGTCTTACTTGATTCATTTCTGAATAGCCTAACTCCTGCATGACCTCCCTGTCTGTATATGTTCCCCCTGTTTCTAGAAAGAAATCATAAATGTGCCTCGCTCTGCGTGACATCTTAGGGATTTCTTCGATGTATGAATTGATTGTGTTTTCGTGTAAGTGCATATGGTTATAGTTTTTCTAGTTCTGTTTTAGCTAATTCTAATTTTAAATGTTCTTTCATTAGTTCACTTTCGTGCCAATTAATGTTCCGATTAGATTTTCCGATTTCTTCTTTAAGTAATTTGATCCGTGTTTCTTTATCTGTTATAGGTTTAGGTTTCTTTCTGAATAGATACATTTTCTTTCTCCTTGTTGTCGTGTTCTACAATTTGTACTGCCGTTATTAGTTGGTTAATTAATTGGGTGTTGCCTTTTTTCGTTTGATCTTCTGCTATTTTGCAAAGCTCCAACAATACACCATGTGGGTTATCCATTATTGTTTTGGCAAAGTTGTCACTCATAGCACCTGCCTCACTTTCTTCCAATAGTTATTAAGGTTGTTTACCACCTTGGGATTTGTCTTTTCGTAGGCTAATGCTCCACCATTCCAAATCTTGGCGTATATTTCGCCTGTAGGCTCTTCGCCTGTTCGTTTGGTATAGACCTTGCCCCAATGCTTTAAGTACGCTTCAGCGATCTCTAGGGACGCTTTACGGCTATTCCTGTCATCTGATGTGTAGCTTGTGCCGTAGACTCTGTTGACATCCTGAATGACACACATTTGAATTTGCATACATCCAACAGACCTGCCTTGGTCTCCGATAGCTTGGTCAGGGTTAATGCTTCCACCTGATTCAACCATCATGATGGCTAGTAGTAATGTTTTGAATGTAATCATTTTTCACCTCCTAAGCTAATGATGATGTCGAGTGCTGAGTTCATTTCGTTATGTAATTCAGTTAAACCAAGTTGCTCGATGTCATCCATAGCGTTGCTGATTATCATTAAGAGTTCGTGTAGTTTTTCTTCCATAATATTTTAAGTTCTTTTTAATTGTCCGTTATATTGGGCTATTTTGTTTATATGTCAAGCAAGTATATTTGCCTTGCCGTAAATTTAATTTAACACCCCTGTCAAGGGTTTGAAAAAGGAGGCTGAGGGTTTGATCTCAACCTCCCTTGTGTAGTACAGAGTAATGTTATTTATATCTGTAAATTGTTCTGAGGTGTAAGCATTGGATGTTGTAGCCTCCTGCATAAATTGACTCAAAGCTAAAGTTCTTGGTGCTTCCGTCTTTAAGGGTGATTGTCCAAAGTCCTTCGACTTGTCCGTCTTTTCCGATTTTAATATATTTTTCTTTTACATCAGCAATGTTTTCGATGTCGGCTTTAAGTTTTTTTTCAACTGCAACTTCAATTTTAAGGAGTTTGTTTTTAGCTTGTTTGGCTAAGTAAGCTTTATAATTTGCTTTGTCTTTTGAATAATCATATCTGAATTTTTCAAAATTTGTCATTCCTACTGACTCGATAAATAGAGTGTGAATAACTGTTTGATAATCACTTGCTTTTTTAAGATTAACAAAGGGAGCTAACTCTCCATCTTCTCCTCTTCCATAAGATTCGCTTTTTAATGAGTTTGCGAGTTTTAGATCTGACTTTTTAATTTCTTCGATTTGAGATGTAATGTATTCTGAAAGATCAGCATATTCTCTCCATTGACTGCGTCCTGTTTGATTCCAATTTTTGGCAGTAAATTTAATTTCTTTTTTGTCTGTCTTGTAATTTGTTTTTTCTTCTAAGCAATGTTTGTTGTAAACATCTTGAGGAAGAACTGTTTTGATTGCGTCTTCGCAAAGTTGTAATCTTTCTTTTCTTTTATTGATATTGCTTCCCATGAAAGCGAACATATCTTTTTCCCATTGGTCGAGTAATGGTTTTGTGTTTTCTTGGATTGCAGTTGCGATTGATTTAATTGAATTTTTCATAGTAGTATTTAATAAGGTTAATAATTAATATAACTCTAAGAAAAATGATTTTTATAAGTATGTCAATATTTAATGATAATTATTTTTATCTTTTTTATAATTATTTTTACTGTTCATTAGTTTAGTGGAATTATGTTCATATGTATAAATATGTTCACCATAAAAAAACTCCCCTATTTGGGGAGCTTGGTAAAGATAAAGGTTTTATAAGTTTTACTCAGGAATCCTTTGACCTTGAGGGAAATAGGGCATTAACCCTTACGCAAACTTACTAACGGAAAATCAATATATTCTTATTACTTCAACTGTGAAATCTTTAAACCCATAATCTGTATTTAAACTTGGTGTTGGGATACGAAAATTAAAACTGTTCATGTTTAATACATATTGCAACCTTCTAGGTGTGTTCAATGTGGTGCTTGGGTTTATATATTCTCTGATCCCTAGTTCCTGTCTAGGATAATATTCCCTTCCTCCCATATCGTGAGTAGATCCCCATTGAAAATCAGCTTGGTTATTTGTGTGTGTTGTTCCACTAAATGAAAAGGTTATAATATAAGGATGATCATCTAAAGCAATATACTGAAAGTTGTTCCATGAACTTATGGTTGTTGTAATGAAATTAAAAGGTGTTGGTGTGGCTATTGTGGGCGTAGGCAAATAATGAAGACTATAGTAACCACCTGAAACAGATTTTGTGGCATCCCTGTTTGCTTTTGTAATGTCTCCAAATTCATACTTCACACGCATTAATGATGTTGTTGTAGAAGAGCTATCGATAAATTCCTTACAAGCTTTTTGTGTTGGTATTTTAGATGTACTTGGGTTGCTCCCACCTAAAGTAGTGTCTGTTGTAACTTCACTCAATTTACTTGTAATGATTTGATTATCCCTAAACTTAACATTTTCAATCCCTGTACCTGCTGTTGCACCTGCATTTATTTTTGAATTTACGACTGCACGATTTGCGAAACTTGTGTTGTCTATTCTGCCAAGTATTTTATCGGTAGTAATTTTGCCCTGTGCGTCTAATGGGCATAAATTATTGGCAGTATTTATTCCTGCTAATGTTCCATTTAATTTATTAATTGCATCAAAGAAAGTATCTTTAGATTGCTTTGCGTTTGCTGTATCGCTTGCTAAGTTTGTTGTGCTTACTGTTGTTGATGGAATACTCATAATTATGTAAAATCATATAATGTTAATTGCAATTCAGGGTTTTCTAAATACGCATCAATGTCTCTGTCTTCAGTATAAACATAAAATCGTATTGTGGAATTTGGCGATATGTAAGTCAAAAATTCAAAAACAGAGGATACTCCATAAGCACTACTTTGTGCGTCTTTTTTTCTGTCTATGTCTCTTATTAATGTTCCATCTTGATTAAAAATTTCTACTCCCATCACAATCCAAAGATCTGAGTCGTCATCATCAGACCACCCACTCTGTGTCATATCCCCTTTATATTCGGCTATATACCACCCACCCTTTAAAACTTTAACTGTGTTACCTGATATGCTTCCATAATTTGAAGCAGGTGAAATAGTAGATGTTAATGATGTAGGATAATGATATGATCTTGTAGCTGTAGATGAAGTATTTCCATTGTGGAAATAACTGCCTGACTTTTTGAAAGAAAGTACAGTAGCACTTTGTGCGTAACTATTTGCAAAATTGACAACAGCAGTTTCTGTAGGAATTAAAGTGTTTGATGTAGTTAATGTAGTTGAAACAAAATTAAGTTTTGATGTAGGTATTGTATTGTTTGCAATTAAACTATTTGTGATACCCTTGTCGGTTGAATTGGCATCGAAGAAATTATTCTTTTCCACACTTCCATTTTCTAGGTTTCCTACATTAACTCTATCAACAAGTTTTGTTGTGACGATCTTACTTGATGCGTCTAAAGTCAAAAGGTCGTTGGCTATACTATTTCCTTGAGAAGCAGAATAAAGGTCTATGTTTTCAATAATTGCATTTAAATTTTGTATAGCTTCTAATAATTCTGCTCTTGCATCCCTTGGGTTGTCTGAGCCTGCATCAAGGTTTGTTGTTGATATTTGTGTTGTTGGTAAACTCATTTTAAATATCTATCTTAGTTAATCTTAATTGTATATTTGTAATTGTGCCTGTACCTGTAGTTTTAAAATAAAAATAATCATTTGCATCTACATGAGTTACTGAACCTTGCCCACGATTTCCACTACCTGAATAATTAATATGTGATACACTATTAGTGTTTTTATACAGAAAAAGTGTTACCCCTGAAGGCAATGTTGAGGTTAGTGAAATTAAATATGTACCATCTTGCACAACTTTAGCCCTAACCACATTACTTACAGTTGTTGTCGTAAAGTAGCTTGTGTTTCCCTTTGTCATTGTTCCTATGCCTTGTGTTGTATTTGTGCCACTAGCTGACAAAGAGCTTACATCGTAATAACCCTGCAATCTAAGTGAAAGATTTGACTCCAAATAACTTTTAACTGCTCCACATGTAGGCAATACTGTGTCTGATGTACTCAATGTTGTTGATGAAGAAACCGAACTGCTACTCATTTTTGAAAGAGTTAAGGTAGAGTCCTCAATGTTGTTTCCTTGTATTGCACTTGGGGCTATGTTACTTGTGGCGATTACTTCACCTGATAATGCACTACTTGGAATGGTTAAATTAGCAGATGATGCTCTACCTATATTATCTAATTTTGCCAATCCACCTGCTGTGTTAATACAGCTTACAAAAGCATTAATGTTTTGTACCAATTGTAATAAGTCAGCCCTTGCACTTGAAGGACTATCTGCCGATGAATCAAAATTATTTGTTGATATTTGTGTTGTTGGATAGTTTGGCATGTTAGAATCCTTGAACTTGTATGTCTATTGTTGCATCTGCTAATTGATTACTTGAGTTGTAAATTTTAATTACTGTATCTGCAACACTTGTTGATTTTTTGCTTATAATTTCATAAGTGAATCCTGCTGTTGATGTTCCTGCGTTTATGAATGAAACCTGCAAAGATGTTACCTCTGTAAAACTTGTTTGAGTAGGAACTTTAATGTGTCCTGTGCCAATCCTATTTGCTCCTAGTGTTGTTGCGTCCGATGTGTCGATGTTAGATAAAATTTCTTGTTGTATTTGCCCATCCAATAATATGCCTAATGTTTTCAAAGTTGCATTAACACCTGTCACATTTGTGACTGTCTTAAAAGCTCTTGCTGATATTGAACCTAATGTACTTGGATCAACAGGTGTCGTATAATCATTTGCTGTTATTGTACCTGTGTGTGTAGCAGGCACATAAGAAAATACATGTGCTACAGTTCCAATAGCATTAGTTTGAATGATTGGTTTAAAGGTAAGCGTAGTTCCAAATTCAATACCATCAAAGCTATAAAACAAACCACTATTAGTAAAACCCCATTCGTTCCAATTATCCCAAGTTGTGCCACCTAATGATCCCCAAGTTGCACCTGCTTCAGTTGCTTCTATGTCACCTGAAGAGGCAAGATACCCATTTGTAATTGTTCCATTCTGTGTCCATCCTAACAATCTTGGATAGTAAGCATTCAGAATGTTCATATTTGGATCATCCGTCACATCAGTATTTGGAAGGAATACTGCTTCACTTAAATTACCTGATGTATCTTCAGCTCTAATTGCAA
>Ga0181408_1000593_pt1 | contig 11671 bp, 8 predicted proteins | sample 31SPOviralmetaG_FD_130137 | JGI IMG/M metagenome (GOLD analysis project Ga0181408, IMG submission 130137) | Marine viral communities from the oligotrophic San Pedro Time Series (SPOT) site, San Pedro Channel, CA, USA - 31 SPOT_SRF_2012-02-16 | ecosystem: Environmental > Aquatic > Marine > Strait...
ATGATAGTCAAGAGGATGATCCTCGAACTGCTTTGCAGATAGGTTATTCTACAGAACAAACATATGTTGGTACCGCCACGGGCCTCAACGGTATTGGACTTGATGTGAATTCAAGTGCGCAAATAAGAGGAGCACTCATATTTAACCACGCGACCGCGACTCATGGAGGAAATACTAATATAGATCATTTCTATCACGACGATGATTCGGCAGCAAACTATGGTAACTCATTTCACTTTGAATCAGACAACGATTTAAGACAAAACGAAGGAGCCTATACACGAGGAGGACATAATTCTACTCTTAGGGCTGGAAGAATTGTAGGAGATATGTTGAATGACACCTATGGCCATAGTTCTCTCGCAGATACACTATATATTTCAAAGGATGTAAATTATAGTTCCGATGGTGGTGAACATGATGTATCGCCTATGTTAGTATTAGCAGTTGCGGGAAATGATGCTGAATCAATAGGCGCAGGTCCTTCAATTGACTTTCATATTCCTGATAGTACAGGAAGTGATTTAACTAATAAAATAGATGTAGAACTTCCAAGTTGTGCCCTAGCAGGTCGAATTGCGTGTGAAAAATCACAAACAGGCGCGGTGCATGGTAGTGGAGATCTTGTATTTAGTGCCCGGAAAAATGCTGGTACTATGCAAGAACTTTTAAGACTGCACCCAGCTCTTGGTGCAGGAGGAAAGCAAGGTGTTACAGTTGGTGATGAGTCATCCAACACTAAAACAGATTTAGACGTTACAGGAAGCATTAGCACTATTAATGGTGTTGATTACACTTGGCCTACGAGTGATGCAGGAGGAACCGTTGATGGTACAAAGAAAATTTTAACATATTCTAATGGTGCGCTTTCATGGCAAACACTATCTAATGCCACAACGAATCAAACTGTTTTTGTTCAAAACCAAACTTTACCTATCGGAAGTATAATTCCTTGGGGTGGTAATCCTTCAAAAATACCAGTAGGAGAATTTGTAGAGTGTAATGGTCAATCTGTACAAACTGAAGTTGCTGCAGGCCGAATTTTATCAACAGAAGTTGCAGCACTATACGCAGCGATTGGTAATCAGTACGGCATAGCCGGAGCTGGTAGTTGGAGTGCAAACGGTGTTTCGTATGTTAAATTTAAACTTCCTGATTTACGGAAGAAAGTTGCAGTTGGTAGACAAAACGCTACGGTGTTTGATACTGGTGATACTGGAGGTAATCACAAAATATATGTAGCGTCCCGAACGAAGTGTGGTCATACCGATTCAAAATCAACTAATACAGATGATACAAAACTCACTGCTGCGCAATCGGGATTACCTAATCACAGACACTCAGTTAGTAATGTATTTTCAGATGAGCATGAAAAATCTTCCACGGATCACCGGGCTGGAAATTATCACGTCAGTGATAGACAATCTGTCAATACGAACTACACCGGTGGTACTAGTGCGGAGGATGGTCATGACCACAGCATAACAATACCTGCATTACACGTTGATTTAGATGCAACCAATGGTGCAGACAATAGTAACTATCCTCCTTTTATAGCTCTTACTTATATTATGAAAGTAAAGGCTGATAAGATTGGAACACTTGGTGTTACTTTAGGTGATTCGAACTTTAACGCCTTCAAAACGACAGGAGGAACATCGGGTGAACTTAGCTTTGATACAACACGTTTAGAACTAAAAGCGGGTCACCCCACATGGTCAGCACAGAGCACGAATATTCACGGCTTTGATTTCAATCTTAACAAAACTAGTAGTGGCGTACAGCCAAGCGCGGCAAGAACATCCGGTAGAGCATTAGTAGCGGGGGCCACTGGTTTACACGTCAACTATAGTGGAGATTTAGGAGATAAAACAACAATTAGCACAAGCGGCAGTACACAATTTACAGTACAAGGTGATATGGGTGATGGCAGTAGTGATCACATTGTTAGCAAAGCGAAGTATACCACTTTTGATAATCTAATTGCTTATACTAATCCAGTGACAAGTAATTTATCACTACGCACAATGACGGTAAATCATGAAAATCGTTATGTGACACTTGATAACACAAGAATATCAGATATTGCTGGGGCCAGCGACCAAGTACTTGTTACAAAAGGATATTTAAATCAATATATTAGGAATATCGCATTCAAAAGTCTCGACGGCAGAGGATCAAGATCGATGAGTGAAGGCAAGTTAAGTGGATACACTCAAAACAATGTCCCTACAGATAGTAATTCATATACGTTTTCCACCAGCGCAGCCAATGCAACAACTTATTATGCAACTGCAAATAGTGTTTTAAGTTCTGCTGGAGTATTGGCACAAGGTATTGTGACTCGCGGAACTAATTCAAACTTTGTGATTAATACGGTGATGAACGTTGGTTTGCTCTCGAACAACCATCACGTTTTATTTAGAGTAGAATACTCTGTTAATAGCAAATCAAATTGGAAGGGATTTAATCTTCCAGCATTAGATGGTTCGATTAATCAATTAACGTCCACTTCTGCTGGTTCTGCTGTAGGCCACGCTAGCGTATGTGGTGCTGATTTGAATGAAGATATACACACTGTTAAGATAAACCAATTTTTATCAAATGCAACTTATACTGCAGGGGATACAATTCACTTTAGAGTAATGATGATGTCCTATTATCTAGATAGTAATTTGCGCACCCTTTATATTAATAGACCTGAGAATCTGCAAGGCGGTCAAACTGGTTATACAACCAGTTCAATGATGATTGAAGAAATTTACACACAATAACTAATATGCCAACATATCAAAAAATAATTCAAACCGCGAATTCAACAAATACAGATGCGCCTGTTGTAGGCGATATTGATCAAGGTGAATTAGCAGTTAATCTAAGGGACGGTAAAATCTATACAAAAGATTTTAATAACGCCATACGAACTTTAAACAGAATTGCGGGCAGCTACACAGGCACTTCTGATCCTGGATCAATATCATCGTACATATCCGAAAATGCTGCTGGTGTTGGTATTAACATCGATGGTCAAACAGGAATAGATTTAACTGTTGATGGAGGAAGTGGTAGTGATGGTGTTTTAAAAGTCACGGGTGATATTCTTACGCAGGTAATTAGGGCAACTGATCCTACTTCTTCAACACTAAGTAAGCTTAGCTTATGTGGAGGACTTGATGCAGCAGCTAGTGGTGGTAGTATCGAGTTATTTGGAAACAACCATGGAAGTGAGCCTGGTGAAGTTGTTATTGACGCTGAAAGATTTAGAGTACGCGATCTTGCTGACGACACTTCTAATTACATAGATCTTGGCATAACTACACCAACCATTAATATTGGTGGTGCTAACACAACAGGCGAGGCGACACTTAAAATAGGTGATGGAAGAACAACTAATCAGAATTCACAAATAATTTTTAGATCAAAAACTGGCACAAGCATATCAGGAGTAGCTAAAATACTTCGTTATGGTTCGGGAACAAATAATGATTTTAAAATAATGAATCATGGTCCTGGTAATGTGTTTGTTCAAGCTGACACCGGGAAACACGTTAAACTTGCAACAACTGCAGCGAACACAGATCCATTAACAGGTGGTAAAGTTAATTTGGTTGCGGGTGACGGCGCTGTTAGACTAGGACATCTAAATAGTGGTTCTTCACCAGATACAGATTATAATTTAAGAGTAAGTAAAAGCACCGGAGCAAGTACTCTTGCAGATGGCAACGTAAGAGCTGGAACAATACAAGTTACAGACGATGATTCAATTAGCTTTGGTCAAAATGAGCACAGCTATATTACTCACACTGATGGCGGGGCGAATGATGGCAGCGATGCGGGAGGTGTATTTAACATTCGCGTAGGACACAAAGTTGATCAAGCAGAAAACCCTGATGATGAAGAATACACTCTTGCAAATTCAGGCGCTGCTTATATTGGTGCTAAAAACCTAGGTAAAATTGGAGTTGGTGGGCAAAAAATTGAGCTTAAAGTTTCTTCAGATACTACAGCAGCAGTAGGTGGATCAGTCACTTTCGGTGAGCCGCTGATTATTAAAAAGTCAGATATGACTTATGGAGGAAACCTAGGTTTAGGTACTACATCGCCTGGTGCTAATCTGCATGTTGTTGGCACCGGTGGCCAGGATAACGTAATATTCGAAGCAAATAGCTCTACTAACGACGGTGCAAGAATTACACTCAAAACTTCTGGACCTTTTAGTGGTTCTAATAAAACTTCTAGTTTAAATAACCAAAAGTTAGGATCTATTGTATCTCAAGGATATACGCCTTCTTTGTCCCCGAAATATGTTTCAGCTTCTAAGATTGAAACAATTACTACTAACGGTTGGACTAATGCGAATAATCGTATTTGTAAAATGCTAATTAAGCTTCGTGGCACAAACGAAGGCAGTGACGGAGCAGACACCAATGCCGAAAACACTGTAATGAAACTTTATCCTACGGGTGGTGGTAAAGTTGCTATCAATTCTCCTGTTGAATTAACAAGTGAAAATGATGCCACACTATTTATTGGTGGAGCACAAGATTTAGGTCCTACAAAGGACGATTTTATTGAGCACTTAAGATTAGACGCAGATTCGGCAAATCACGATAAGCTTACATTTAGAAGTCATCGTGCCGCGACAGACGGAGCAACTGCTGCAGACTCTGATTGGTATAGTGCATCACACAGAATACAACGTATAGTCGATAGCAGTTATATGGGCTATATTGATTTTAGATCACACAATGATGGATCAAATCAAACAGGTGGAACTAATGAATTACTCGTATTTGGTAGTGGTAACGACGCAGAAACATCCTCGTTCAACAAAGACGAAGAAAAATACTTTAGTATTTTACACGATGGTAGACTTGCGCAATACGGATTAGATATTGAAGCAATGGCGTATAACGGTGCGGACGATTTAAACGTTGGTACATCAGCAACTACTGGTGATAAAGGAATGACAATTCATTCTCAGAGCAATAGTAAAGGAAATATATTCTTTGCTGATCAAGACCACCAGTTTCCAGGAATGATTAGTTATGATCATACAAATAATCGTATGGACTTTTCTGTTAGTTCTGAAGGGTATCCAAATTCTGGAGCAGTGTTTAAAGGAATGCAAATTGCTTCTTCAGGCAATGTAGGTATTAAACTGATAGATAGTAATCCTCTACAAGCTTTACATGTAAATGGTCAAATTTTAGCAACGAATGATATCACAGCGTTCTCTGATGAACGCTTAAAAGAAAATATAAAAACGATTCCTAACGCTCTTGAAAAAGTTACACAGCTGCGTGGAGTACAATACACTCGTAAAGATACTAAACAGCAAAGTGTGGGTGTAATTGCACAAGAGATTGAAAAGGTTCTTCCTGAAGTTGTTGTAACTAATAACGATGAAGACGGTACTAAATCAGTCGCGTATGGTAATGTAGTTGGTTTATTGATAGAAGCGATTAAGGATCTACAAAAAGAGGTAGAAGCACTTAAGCGCAATGGCAAATAAATTACAAAGTACAGGAGACATAAAAATATCCCAAGCAGCAAGTGCTTTAGGTCGATCTAATTCGTTGTCAGATTATTATGCTGATGTAATAGGAACTGATAATTTTGTCGATAACCCGGCCGTAGATGAAGAAAGTTTTGGACTACATCCTAGCGCGCAGGCTTTCGAGCGGCAAGTTGCTGCAGCTACTAGCAATTCAACAACTGTAACTTTAAACACAACTCATGGATCGCCAAATATAACTATTTCGACTGGTGCTGCTATGCACACCTCGGGCAATGCATTTACAGGAACTAATGCGCCAACTGTCGCCGCTGTAAGTAGTGATAATAACACGTTAACATTAAGCCGGGCGGTGTCATTCCAAGTAGGTGACGTCATATTGTTGTTTCCACCTATAAGTTTGGGTGACTTGTATGGGGACGCTAATGTAGATAGATTTGTTATAAGCTCGAATCAACAAAACTTAAACTTAAGAGTCTATTTACACTCTCTAGGTTGGGATCTAACATCACGCGCTTTTGTTACAATTAACTCTGGTGTGTATATAACAGGAAGCGCACGAAGATCTACTACGAATCAACAAATTCCCGCTTTGTTAATTGATGGTAATTGGCCGAATGGTCTTTTTATTATAAACAATGGTAATATACTTGGCCATGGCGGAGACGGCTCAGGCAGATCATCATCTAATTCGCACGTAAAAAAAGGATCATGCGCCATTAAAATCGATACTCCTGCTTTAGTCAATATTGAAAATAATGGTGTAATCGCAGGAGGTGGCGGGGGAGGTGCTGCGTCAAACAGCACCGGAGGTAGTGCCAACTCTGGAGGTGGCGGCGGTGCCGGTGGTGGAAATGGCGGGGCTGGCAAGCCAAACAGCGGTGGTAAAACCCACAGTGGAAATGGAGGAACTGGAGCTAATAATGTAACAGGAATTGGATTAAAGGGCGGTAATGGAAATAGCGCGAGTGGTGATGTTCAAGGTAAAGGTGGCGATGCCGGAGGAAGTGGCGGGGGCTATAAAAATGCTACATAAGAAAAGAATAAATATATATTATGAGTATAAGAATAGTGAGAAAAGAAGAAATTAATAAAGTTATAGATTTTGGTAATAAGTTTCATAAAGAAGCAGAAGGATATAATAATATTAAATTTGATGTTGATAAGCTAAGACACTACGGCCATAACGTATGGTTTAGTGATCCTAATTGGTTTCATATGGCGGCCTTTGATGAAGATGAAAACGTTTATGGGATGTTTGTAGGGTATGTTGCTGAATATTATTTTAGCACTCAAACATATGCGTGCGACTTAATATTTTTTATAGAAGAGACAAAGCGAGGTGGATTCGCTGCAATAAAAATGATAAGATCATTTGAAAAATGGGCAAAGGCAAAAGGTGCTTTAGAAATAAGGCCGGCGGTCACAAGTGGTATTAGTATAAATAGAACTAAAGAATTTTATAAAAAAATGGGATACGAAATAGTAGGACATAACTTTAGAAAGGATATAGCATAATGGGATCATCACCACCACCACCACCACCACCTAAATACAATTACCACTCCGGAGGCGGAGGTGGAGGTTTAAAACTTCCTAGCCAATCATCATCACAAAGTGGCGGCGGAGGTGCTGGCCGCGTTTCGACGCAAGGAGGTGCTGGTACACTTAATCAAAAAGGTGCAGGTGGCGGAGGCTGGGGCGCAAGTGGAGGAAACACTAGCACTTTAATAGGTGGTGTTGGCGGAGCTGCGATTGAAGTTACTTATACAGGGTTTAATCCTACTATCACAGGAGCTGGCGATTCGTTTGGAGGAGCTACTGGTTTGTATGGAGGTATTAATAATTTAGGTGAAACAGCACAAACCGTATTTTGGGAAATGGATCATGACGCAATTGCTAATAACACTAATACTACAGGGTGGTCAATTGTAAATAGCGCTGGTGGTGTAATACACTGGGGAGATAGCACTACTGATACCTTTACCAGCTCTTTTAGTGGAGATCACCAATACTAAAATGAAAATATCTTTGAGACAGTTAAAAACATTAGAAGGTTGGGACAGAAACTCAGGTACACGAAATATTATAAGAAGTCTATTTGGTGATAAAGAGTATATAGATTTAAGCACTGTTTTTAATATTATTGGAAAATATTCTCACTCGGATGGAAGAAATAGAAGAGATGAAGTATTAGTACCTTCAGAAAAAAGTGATATGACACTTAAGTGGATTGATGATATTGCTTTTATTGATCTCTTAATTAACGATCCTAAAAGCGAACCAGTTTATAAAAGCTTATACAACTATAGAATCACCGATGATGTATACAAAACAAAAAAGTCTTTTTTAGAAGCAATTGATACGGTGGTAGATGATTATGTAAATGATTTAGATTTTAAAAAAATATGTCTAATTCCTATAGATGGTGGAGCGCAGTATGTAGATTTAGATTATCAAAGTGAAGATAAACTTTATAGTATTTGCATTCCTACGACAGGTGAAATGGTTACATACAATACTAGTAATGAATGTGATGAAGGTATAAATACATATAAGTCTTCAATAGGAGAATCTTTTAAAGCGCAGGTTTTAGCTAATTCTAGTGAGCAAATACAATTAGCTTTAACGAGCGATGTTCAAATTAACGTATGGAAAAAATATAATGGCTAATGTATCAATAACAAATAAAGACACCATAAGTACACTTAGCTTACCTAGTGCAAGTGTAACTCTTGGAGGTACACTAAAAATGACAGGCTTTAGCAATCTACGTATTCTTAAAGATTTAAATAGCAACGCTATTCGTAACGTTGAAGGTTATCCGTCTTCGTGTCCTCTGTTAACGAATTTTGAAATGTTACAGAGCGATGGTAGCAAAGGTAATGCTAAATTGTCAGGCGATAAGTACATTAAGAATTTTCCTGATTCGCTTGTATCTTTTAAAGTAAATAGCGACAGCGCGCTCATTGGTGGTACTATGGATACATCATACCCTAGTTCTTTAAGACACTTTGTTTTAGTAGGAAACAATACTAATATTACAGGACCTGTACCTAATACGCTAAGTTCAAATGTTGATACAATAAACATATCAGGAAAATTACATAATTTTAGTGGTTCTAATTTTATTCCCTCAACAATACCGAGTGGTGTGTTTAATTACATTGTAACAGACAACGGAAATAATGTTGGTACACACACTAGCGCTTTGCCTACAAACTTAGATAGTAATTCAAATAATCTAAACAGATTTAATGTGTTAGGTTGTAAGTTAACAGGCGATTTACCTACTTCGATAGGTAGTGCAATGAAGACATTTAAAATTGGAGGAAGGTCTAATGACGGGCAATACCATAGTGGAATAAGCCAGAAGTGGAACGACACTACAACAGCGCCTGATGGTACAAATACTGCGTATGAAATAAAAGAAGACAACGGCTTTGGCCGACACCGAGTGTTTCAGTACAATATCCCATTAATATTAGGAAGAACATACACGTTTAGTTGCTATATTAAAAAGAATTCGAGTAATAGATTTTTCTTTTTAAACGCTGGTGCTACTATTGGAACTACTGTTTCAGTCAATTTAGATACAATGACGTCTACGAACTCTGCGGCTGTGATTACAGACGAGGGAAATGGATGGCACAGAGTTTCAATATCTGGAACATGTATTCGAGAAAACGGTGCGGCTTTTTACCAGATACAAGACACAGCAAACGTTGATAACGAATATCAAGGGGATGGTAGCTCATTCTATTTATGGGGGGCTCAAGTAGAAGAAGGAAGCACAGTTGGAACTTACACCGCGACAGGAAGTAACATATCTGGTGATGGTTTTGTATCCAAATGGTATGACCAGAGTTCAAATGGTAATCACGCAACTGCGGGTACTGCTTATCAACCTAAGATTGTTGAGAATAGTACACTCATTGCCCGCCAAGGAGTTCCATCGATTAAATCCGGTCGGCCGGCACACACATTTTTCAATCTTCCAGATTTTTCACTTTCGGCTGATGGCCAACAATCGTTGTTTGCTGTTGTAGAAAATGATGTAAGCCCTGCGGCAGCTAGCTATCCAGCTGTGTTTAGGTTATATAGTACAACAGACCAAACTGCTCACGGCGGTAACGGAGCGAATAGAAGGCCATACTGGTTTATTTCACCGAGTAACACCAATATTTCTTTGTCCGTTGATTCATATGGTGGAACATATGTGACTAGTAAAGATAAAGTCACGGTTTCACATATAATGAATGGTACGGCTGGTCAATCCAATGGCACATCTACTAGTCACGTAGATGGTGTTCAAATAGGTAGCCGAACTATTACACTTGACGATGAGCCTAACACAGAGTCGTACGGGTCGGCGCGCCGAATGCTAGAAACATACAACTCAAGCGCCGGTGAATTATATATGTCCGAGCTTATTTACTACACCTCTGACCAAACATCAAACCGCGCTGCTATCGAAACGGGCATTTCAAATTTAGGTTTGACCACTCCAACCACAAGACCTTTAGATGTAGATAGCACTGCATCGCTTGCCTTTAGTCTACGCAACCTTAGCTCTAGCTACACGGGTAATGTAGTGGATGTAAGACGTTCGAGCGACAACACAGTCAATTCTTTTACAGCAGCTCAGGTTGCCAATGGCGATGTAGAAACTTTTGTAGGTGGAAACAACTTAATAAAAAATAGTCAAGAGTTTAGTTCTACCGGATGGGGCATTCTCAACTTAGACACGGCTCAAGCCTTTCCTAGTTTTTCCGCTTGTAATGGATTGAATACTCTTACCATGACAAATTTAAAAAGTTCTACTACTTCACGTATTACATCTTGTGCTTCAACCGTATTTACTAATTGTGCATTTACAACAGACGCTAATGTAAATCTTAGCTTTAACGCATTTACTTCTAATATGACGAATGATGTTCTAGTCGCTTTAAATGCTGCAAACACAAATGCATCAACGAGTGGAAGAGTAATAAATTTACAAGGAAATCGTCCTCCAACTGGAATGACCGCGACAAAAACAAAAACACAAATAGCTGCTGGTCAAAGTACAGGAAATACTAGCCTTGACGGTTTAATAACAAAAGATTGGACTATTCAATATTTTACTGATGCTTCACAAGCTATTTACAATTGGCCTTCATAATATGATTACAGAATACACAGATACATTTTTAAATCCTCTACCAGTAAGCCTTTGGTACATAATAGTAAACACTGCAGACAATACTATTGTTGAAGATTTGTCTATTCAACAAAACAGCGGAGTTGGAATGTGTATAGCAGCAGATGTTAAATATATTACGTTTACCACAAAGGCTGAAGGTAAAGAATATATCCGGGATAATTCTTTTCAGGCTATTGAAGAATTAGAAACCATTAAAATAGAAAAAGAAATTAAAGAACGAGATAACGAATAACGATTATGGCTACTTACTCAAATTTATTTATAGACCAAGGTGCAGATTTTAATGCAACTATAGATTTAGCACCAACGGCTGGAACATTAGACTTAACCGGATATACTGGTGCAGCGACAATTGCAAAATCGTATGATGGTACGAGCAAAGGCAGTTTTACTGTAAATGTAGATTCGGCCGACACTGAACTTGATTTATCTTTAACTGCGGCTCAGACCGCAGCGTTAAAACCAGGAAGATACGTATATGATGTAATAATAAAATCGTCAGCTGGCGCAATTACACGTGTTTTAGAAGGACAATTAGATGTAAAGCCCGGCGTAACATTTGATTCTTCAGCCCCTGAAACATAGAAATACATATGACTATTAAAGCACAAATCAAACCTTCCGCTAAAATTGTTTCTAAACAAATAATATCGTCGTCTTTAAGTAAAGAAGATGTTAGTTTAGGTAACGTTAATAACACTAGTGATGCTGATAAGCCGATTAGTACTTTAACCCAAGCCGCATTAAATCTAAAGGCCGATGCAAGTAATGTATATTCTAAATCAAAAGTTTATACACAAGCACAAGTTAATACAAAGATTGGAGATGTAGTTGGCGGAGCACCTGAAACATTAGATACTTTAAAAGAACTTTCTGATGCGCTCGGATCAAATACTAATTTTGCGACAACAACCGCTTCAGCTCTTGGTGAAAGGTTAGTGAAAGGA